>WLWD01000437.1_pt1 | contig 195717 bp, 106 predicted proteins | sample 6712731 | NCBI WGS metagenome assembly WLWD01 (sample SAMN12718690, study PRJNA576275) | sponge metagenome | isolation source: marine sponge | host: Mycale hentscheli | place: New Zealand: South Island, Marlborough, Capsize Point | collected 2014-11-01
AACTCTATCAAATGCAATTAATCAAACAGTACACAAATGCTGTTTATATAAATGGACTATTTTAATTTCAAACTGTGAGTCCCTGCACCAGTCAATGTAGTGAGGCAGCTCATGGATATAAGCACTGTTTGGATAGTACTGGTAGCTTGTATGAATGCTGCAAGGGCCATTTCTGATTGCTCTTTGTGGATGCACAATGATCGAGAGGGACAGTGCAAGTGCGGCAGTTCACTGGATGGGACCGTACTGTGTTTTACTGGGAGAATTGGACACACCTTATATATCAAAAGAGGAAATTGCATGACAGTTGATAAGAAGGGAGAGGTTTTAGTAAATTCTTGTATTTTTACTATACAGCCGATAAATAAAGATTTCTTTTTTTATACGCCAATTAAAGCGAATACCACAACAAACCTGACCCAAGAAATTTGTGGCAAGTATTCGCGTACAGGCTTATCTTGTGAGCAATGCATTGATGGATATGGTTTGCCAGCTTTTTCTTATAGTCTTAATTGTGTGAAATGCCCTGGTCATTCGAATGTATGGATTAAGTACATTGCTTCAGTTTACATTCCTCTGACTGTCTTCTTCTTCGTCATTATAATTTTCAGGGTATCAGTAACTTCTGGTCCAATGGTCGGCATGGTTATAATCAGTCAAATAATTTCAACCCCCAGGCTTATTCGCTATGATCTCGTAGAGCACAGGCACATCATCATGGAAGCTGCAGCAACCATTTATTCAGTATGGAACTTAGATTTATTTCGTTTGTTCTTTATAAAAATTTGCTTAAATCCCAAATTCAACAGCCTGCATATTTTGTTGTTAGATTATGCAATAGCCATTTATCCAATGATGCTGATTCTGGTGACGTACATGTTAGTGGAACTAGGAGACAGAATACAGCTGATCAGAATGGCATGCAAGCCTGTGCGAATGTGTCTCCACTACATCAGAAAAGAGTGGGACATCAAAAATTCTCTCATACATTCCTTCGCGTCTGTAATAGTATTAGCATATTCTAGAATTCTTGATGCATCCATTAGCTTGTTAATGCCAGCTTACTTTTACAATGTCCATGGCAAAGGGCTTGACGTTAGAGTCCAGTACCACCCATCCTTACAATATGGAAGTTCATCACACATGCCTTTCTTGGTAGTTGCCATTATCATGATTTTAGTCTTCAATGTATTGCCGCTTCTGTTGCTGCTTCTGTATCCTTGGAAAACATTTCACAAGCTTTTGTCAATATTAAAGCTACAGAATCGTTACCTGCATATTTTCATGGATGCATTTGTGGGTTGCTACAGACTCAAGCCTCGAGATCTGCGCTTCTTCCCGACTCTCTTGTTGCTGTTACAGTTTGTCAGAATACTGGTGAGTGGTATATTCGGTGTTCCTGGGTTTGTGTCTGTACCAATATCAATTTACATGCTGCTGTCTATTATTATCGCACTATTTGTGCTGCAACCATTCAAAGTGAACTGGCACAACTGGATAAATATTCTGGTATTTCTTTGTGGGTTTTTGTATGGATTGTCAGATGCATTGCATCTTCAATCACATGTTATAAACACTCCCCAAAAGTCGAAGTTTGTACATCAAGTCTTATATTCGTGGTTACCTATTGCATTTGGGATCATTCCACTAGTTTATGGTCTAGTGCGAGGGATTGTTGTGTTTACTCCTTTCTATGTGAAGAAAGTTTTGTATGAAGCATTTTCTGCTTGCCGAGCAGAGAAGTTGGATTCCTCCTCTCTCCCACATCGATTTCACAGCAACCAAGAACACAGTGCTCTTCTTCAAAATAGTGCAGCTGAGGAGAACAGTGGACATTGTTATAATTAATTAATGGTCGCATGATTATTATTTTTTGTAGAAAATGTTAACTCTTTTTTTAAATAAGTTTGAAATTGTCTTTTAACACCTGACTGATCTAGCTATCTATACCTGCAAATTATAATTTTATTACATCAAGAACCACTTGATAAAAAAAAAGAAGAAATAATTTAAAAACTGAATAATACAACATCTACACCATTGTTTCCAATTGTCCACTCAGTCCAATAGTTTAGGCTTTAATGCCTATGCTTCAATTTGTGTGTGATTGTCTTTTTAAGTACACAGCGTACAATAACAATCCAGTTATTAATAGCATAGGAAGAACTGCCACAACGGCACATGAATAGAAGAAGAATGAGGTCATGTGATCAGACCCTCTGGAGACTATAATTCCAGAGATACACACAAGCCAAGTCGCGAGTAATAGCAGAAATCCACAGTTCACGGAATTGCTGCTATTTTTCTTGAAGGGTTGAAAAACTAGCACTGATATTACTAGTAGCACTATGAGAATAGATGCATAACTGAAGAATACTAACGATAGAGTCCCTGCATATATTATGAACAGAAAGACTCGACTTAGCAAAAATATGGAGGAAAAGCTCCTCCAATCCCTGGATCTATCAATTCCATTTTTATAACCTGCTTGGAAAGAATCCATAAAGGTATGCAAAGCTTGCCATTGAATTGGTACGTAGTTGAGACATTTGTGGCAGCAGTGAAAGGGATACAGGCAGAGTAGCAATATTGGAATAACAGCGAAAACTAATAATACTGTAAATGCTAGTAACACATGTCTGTTGTATTGTAAAAGATGTAAGGATGGATCACTGTAAGCTCCCCAATAATATGTCAAGTTAGATGAAGAAGACAGATTAAAGACTGCCTCGGGTATGATTGTTTCAAAGCAAACACTCAGAAACTTACCATTTGAAAGTAGCAGAAATGTTGCAAAAGAATCAACTAAAGATGTTTGGATGTTCCATTTCTTACGCAGACACTTTGAGAGTGCATTGAATGGCCGCCATAAAATAACTAGAGGCTTAAACTTTTGATCATATAAGGACACAATAAATTTCACCACAAGAAGCAACAGAAGTGAATAGAATCCTGTAAATAGGTCAATATTGAGCATATCAAAAGTGTTGGCATGAATGCACAAATTAGGACTAAAAGGACGCAAAACATCAAAGTTCCACATGCTGTAGCACGCTCCTATAATCTTTATGAAGAGGATTGAATTTGGACGATTGCTACAGGCAAGAAGCAAGAATCGAATCATGGGTGGCACAGATACTATTTGAGCAAATAAAATGAAGCCATGAATGTGGGATGAAGTCGCGTTGATATTGAAAAACATTATGAGCAGGCAGAAAAATGTCAGTGGACCGCAGATGAAAAGTGTTAAATATAGAAAGTGGATATGGCTATTATTGGAAGTGCATTTGGTGCAAGTAAGGTTATAAGAATACGGGTAAGAGTAATATCCCTTTTTACACCTTCCACAGAGAGCTCTGTCATGATTCCAAGTTTTATAACACATTGAGACATTCAATTTGGAAGTCTGCATTGGAAGAAGTGTGTATCCATTCGCTTTAGCCTGTGAAATGTTTCTTATACAGTTGTACAAACACTTACCCAAATAAAAGCAGTCATTGAGATAGTCGTGAGTGATACAGGAACATTGTTCAATGTACACTGATCCGTGTTGGCATATCAAACTTCTGTAGGGGATTTTTCTGCACACTGGTGTGTTGTTTACACAATAGTAACACACTGAGAGGTCTACTGGTTTGTTGCTTTGACAAAAGAGGGCAGCACCAGTAAAATTGCAGTATCTTCTGTGTTCTATAACTCTGGAGTCTTCAGTGGGACTGGAACTAAAGTTATGATGAATTGAACCAGATGTGCAGCATAGGACTGCAGCGGTAAGAATGAGCTCTAGGAGCATTTCTGGAAGAGTTACTTGCTGGAACTGTTGTTCTTTGAAGATCCTTGGAGATTTTTGTGACTTTTATGTTTGTATTTTTAGTTTCAGGAAAAGTTAAAAAAAATTATTTGAAGTAAACCATTTAAGGTAAACCAAAGGAAGTGTGTACAGTGTACCTCTAACAAAAAAGCTATTTATTTGTTCATTAGAAGAACTAAATCACTTACTGTTAAGTTTTATAGCAATTAGGGTACGATGTTTAAGCATTTTCTTAGCAGCTTATAAAAAATTAAATGTACGACTTACAAGTATACATAACAATTTAAAGAATTGAGTTGAAAGCTTTTTCCTTTAAGTCATTGCTCCTGCAGGTTAATCTGAGTGATGAAACTGAATAAGGGACATAGCTAATTATATGAAAACAGTTGAGTTTATGTGAAGGTTTTATCGAAAGATAAATTGTCTATAAATGGACAGTATTGAGGAGTGGGACTTTCATACCATCACTCTTTTGTATATTTCTCTTCTTTGTCTACCTGTTGGTGTATGTGTGTATGGAGTGTTTGGCTTTGCAGATTCAGCTGACTAATATTTAGGAGTTGATTAGAACATCACAACTGAACAGGTATCTTCCTTGTCAACGGGTACACATATTGTTGTTGTTTTTTTATGTGACATACCGGACATGTCTAACACTCTACATTTGAAAATTGAGTGAATACCACAATTAATAATTGCTTTGATTTCACCGTGAGTAAATGAAATTTTACACCTGGTAAGAGGTCCTCAAAAACAAAGATGGTCAACAAGCCTAACTGATACTAGTATACTTTGTAATGTTCTCATTAGAAGTTCTTTGCTGCACATTCAAATGGATTTAAAAATGTTGATCCCCTAGGAGTATTGGTGATAAAATATTAAATAATCTCATAAAAACAAAACAAAAAACAACAACAACAAAAACAACAACAACAAAAAACAAAAACAACAACAACAAAAAAAACAAACAAGCTTAATGCATTATGTCTTAATAGTAAGCTTGAGGCAGGGAATAATGGCCAAACTAGTATATTTCTTTGGGCCTTTAGTCAAGAATTAGCTGTTTATATTGTATATCTCTACAGCTAACAGCCAGGAAGGGGATATCCAACAAAGAACAATCTCGACTTATTCTTTCTTTCTTCTTTATCACCAACATAAAAACATTGAAACAAATACAGACGCTTCGACACCTTTGCAGATGTCATCATCAATGAAAACATTGAAACATGTTCCTGCTTCTGATAGCAAGGAAGGCGATATCCAATCATGAACAATTTTTATTATGAAGTTTCAATAAAGCTGCCAATACTAGAGAGTATGACACATATTCTTGATTTTATGTGAATTAGCTACATTTTTTAAGCACCAGTATTGAATCTATTCATGACAGGAAGGAATTGGGTTCTTTAGTGTTAAAATCCTCAAATAGTAGTGTATAATACATCTTACTTCAGTGGAGGATTACTCTTATCCTGACTCAGATTTAAGAGAGAAAGCAGTTGTCAGATTTCAGCCACTGATGTACAGAAACAATAAGGAAGTTCAAGATTTGCCAAACCAATATATTCAACCATGATGGCTGCCAGTGAAGATGCATGACTCAATTGAAGAGTGGCCTCTCATTAGCACTAGTAACTGATTAAGAAAATAATAAAGTTTTTATATCAGTAAGAATCGAGCCACCACACAGCTTAACAAGTAAGAATCTAGCCACCACACAGCTTAACAACAAAGTAGACACATGTTTGAAATATATGGTTAAGAAGTTAACCTTTGGCATGCACACCAATGTAATAGCAGAAAAATGATAGTAGAGTTGGAAATAAAAGAGCTTGACCTAACCTTAAAAAATTTCCCATTATCTTCTAAAAATTCATTTGCCCTGGTGGCATAGAGTGGGTGGATGCTCAACTAACAGTTATCAACTACAGAAACATTAAGAAACATCATAGCCAGTGCCTCATACAGACTAGGCCTGTCTTAGTTTCTCAGGCATAGCTGGTGGTTAGTATATAGGGAGAGGAGGCTAATAGAAGAAGGAATCTGACAACTAAAGACGAATACCTTACCAAGTGCAGTTGGTGTGTATTCTTAAGTGAAACTGTGACCACACTTCATGAGTGACTGTCTTGTCAATGGTGATTGTGTCACTGCTATTAAATGCATGTGGTGGTAAAGAAATGCACACGTATTCCGTAACTTTCAGTGCTCCATATTATATATATCAAAGTTAGATGGCTATAGTCCCCTAAGCCCCCACCTTCTGCTACCTCTGATTTCTCAACCCATCTATTGTTAGATGTGAAGTTCTAAATGAGTTACTTCTTATAATAGAGACTGTAATTCTAATTATAAAAAATATGGCACGAGTTCTGAATCTACCTGATGAAGACAGGGGAATGGCTTGATATTTAAATCAAACTTTACTTATATTATCAATAACATAACTAATGTACATGCTTCTAAACAATAAATTGATTAATAAAAATAAATACATAGATTTATGTACACAAATGAATAAACTCGATAACAGTAAGCAAATAGAAATTTATTTAGTCACTTGAAACCACAACCTGTTATGTTAACATGTGCTCACGAAGCATGAAATGTGGCAAACATCTTCAAAGTTAGGAGTCTGTTACATCATCCATGACCACACAATTTTTTCTAGATGATGTCTAGAAGGGAAAAAATTATTTTTCAGACAGGAACAGTGCCTGATTTCATTTAATTGAGTCATAAATTCAAATATGCAATAATGAATGAATCAATACATGGATATTTACTACATAATGTATGTGTGTGTGTGCTGTTTTAGTCTTTTAACTGTAGATTGCTTCCTTCTAGCTTCCTTGTGTTTCATTTCTCTGATAAAAACTTGCTAATCGGTTGTTTTGATTGTAAAGGTGCAATTTACAACTGAACTTAGACACTGTAATCTGAGTAAGAAAATGTGACATAAAACAAACACTAGGAATTGCAGCATCCTTAAAAGGTAGTATGTCAAAGTTATAAGAAGAATAAAGATTTGATACATCATCTTTACTTTGAGTGATTAATATAATGGAGTAATATATTGTTAGTAGCTAGTCCTAATTTGTTTCTCTGCTATTGCAATTTGATATTCTAGACCTTTAGAAGGCAAAAGAGCAAATATTTAAATTTATCTTCAAGTTTTTCAAGTACTAAAAATAACCTATGAGTCATTATTACATTTGAAAACTGAAGCAGTTTACTGGACATATAATAATATATTATGTCATATTTAAAACTTTCACTTTTATTGTACATGTACCTAGTCTATAAAAGAGGGAGACAACTTTGAAATCCTGCAATCATGAGCTACTTCAGAATCTTGTTAGCTTTTTTTGCATCAGAAATATTTAGTTGCTATGCAACTTGTCCTTCTTGGGCCTTTTATGATGACAAAGAAGATCGTTGTCGGTGTGGTCAAAACCTTGAACAGGCAGTGATTTGCGATGAGCAGTCCTTGAATGTATATGTAAAGAAATGCTTTTGCATGACTTACTCGGCAAAATTTCAAGAAGTTGTTTTATCTTCTTGTCGATACAATTGTCACTTGAAGTTAGATGATGACTTATTCTATTCTGTACCTAGAAATGTTGGCTCCATCAACAATGAAGTGTGTGGTGTGTACAACAGAGAAGGCCAAGGTTGCAGCCGTTGCAAGAAAGGATATGGCATAGCTGTATACTCTTACGACTTCTACTGTGTGGAGTGTACACATTACCGTCATAACTGGTTGCTGTATGTTGCCATAGCGTACCTCCCACTCACTTTATTGTACATCATCATTCTGATTGGCAGGATTACAGTGACTAACAGTGTGTTAAGTGGATATGTGTTCATGGGGCAGTTAATATCTACTCCTCTAGTGGCTCAGCTCATGGGAATGCGAAGGTTACAATTTGGCAACAACAAGTACTCCCTGGGAACAAAACTTTTGTTTCTTCTTTACGGTATTTGGAATTTGGACTTTGCCCGCTCTCTTTACACACCTTTCTGCTTGCATCCGGATTTATCAGAGTTTCAAGCAGTGGCTCTGGATTTCTGTCTGGCTGTCTATCCATTACTGCTTGTTATACTAACATACTTCCTAGTTCAAATTCATGACCGGTATAGCATTGTGAGTAAGTTATTGAAACCTGTTCACTTCTTATTGAGATTGTTTAACAAAGAGATGGACATTAACGCTTCTTTAATTGATGTCTTCGTAACTTTCATTGTCTTGTCAAATGTCAAGTTTGTGCATGTAGCCTTCAGTCTCATATCTACTTCCATCACTTTTGTAAATGTGGTCAACGATGCTATTCCAAAGAAGTACTTGTACCTTAATGAATCCATGGAGTTCATGGGAAAGGAGCACAAACCTTACTTTATCATCGGAATTTTTGTCATTGCAATCTTCAGTTTTCTGCCTATGATATTATCGTGCTTATATCCTTGTCTTTGTTTTAAAAAAATCCTCAGTTATTTCAGACTCAACAGTTTATCCTTACACTTCTTCATGGAAGCCTTCCAGGGTCAATATAAGTCCAGACCACGCGACTACAGATGGTTTTCATCTCTCCCGTTTCTTATATTAGTTCTTAATTATCTATCTTTCTATTTATCCGTTGGATTGTTCTATTTTACATTACTTGGATTTATCCTTGCCATTTATTCCTTTGTTGTTTTGTGCCTGAGGCCCTACAGGCAATTTTCAACCAACGTTTATTACTCCATGTTCATTATGAACTTGTCCTTCCTTAGCTTTTATAGCAACAAGCAAGCAAATATGCCCATATTCAACTTACCCTTTCAGTCATTTTTTTATTACATTTTGATAAGATGTGATGTCTTTATGAGCATCTTTCCTACGGCAGTGATTCTAATAATAGCTATTCTAAAGGTTGTAAAATGGGTTTACTCAAAGTTCACATGTTCTAAAGGACAGGAAGTAAGTGATGAAAATGACTATCTTCTTGGTGGCAATCGAAGTATTCAATAAGTAATTATGCATTGCAAGACTTCTTATTTGTGTTTTTTGTGACTTTGCTGCATACTGTTAAAATAGCTATACATTAATAGATATATTTGTTTTATTTTGATTGATCAATGTCTCTTTGAGTTTGCTATAAATTTTAACAAGAAGTTAAAAAATAGTTTTCCTTTGAATTATCCTAGTTTAAGTGATTTAATTCTCTGTGTAGTTTATGTCATCCCAAATTAGACCTTTTCATTCTGTGCTTGGGGCCCAGCTATTTTTATTTACGTTAGCTGCTGAAGAAACTTCACTTTACCAAGTAAGGCCTAGAGATAAATAATAATGCATGGAATAATGTAACTGAATGACTAGAAAAGTGAACATTGTAAAAACCTAACTGAAATTTTAAGGGACTATTGCAGTTTTCTGCTCTTAGGCAGGGTCAGTTGATTAGGTAAGGGATCGTCACGAGGTCAAATGAATGTGGGCGTATCTGGTGTGGAATGTTTCTGGTTGCTAATATGAATTAGCGTGGAATGTTCTGGTTGCTAATAAATTGCTTACAGATTAGCTTGAAGTGCTGACACGTCAGAAAGCTAGAGAGCGAGTCGGAGAGGTGAATTGCCAATCAACGTTGTAGCGGAGCTATGGTTAGTGTTAGTAGTAAACTCGCCCGTCAATTGTGCTATCCTTTTCTCTTCTTGTTTAGGCTCTTCCGGAACACAAAGGAATACTTGTGTACATTCTCATCGCCAATCTTCTTAACTCAGTCTTCAGCGAAATCATTTCATTGTCTGTTCTAGATGGAGGCAACAGGGAGTCAGCTGCAACTGCCACGGTTGTGGTGTTTGTTCTAGTCACAGTACTCGTATTTGGTGGTCTCCTGGTAGTAAACTTGATTTATGTTCTGGTGAGGTACACAAAGAAAGACAAATGTGTCAAACTTCTGCTACTTATTGGTCAATCGATTGGAGCACTGTGTTACTTTTATGGTGACAATGTGGCCCAAATATTTGTGGACTATGGACCAGAGTTGAACTGTGGAAAGAATTGTATATCTAACAATAACATTGCTGCTACCATTGCATCTGGAGTCGCTCTACTTCTTTTTATTGAGTTCCCATCTTGTATGCACAAAGTTGCCGAGCTTAATGGCATAAAAGAGAACACCACAGGGTGGTTTTCTTCTTCTGGAATGATCGCCCTGTTCATCAAATTAGATGCGCTCTTCAACACTGTGGTCCTAGCCACTGCAGACATTGACGACTTCTGCAATACGGCAGACGTAGCTATCAACGTGTCCTTCTTGTTGATATGTATTCTCACGGGATGGTTTCTTATGGTAATAAATGGCGTGTATGCAGCTAGTCTGTTGAAGAAGTCAGACCACAAAAACTATACCTGGGTGGTGTACTTCGCTTTAGGAGCTCTGGTAATATGTTTGCCCATTTTCCTATTGATAGACAATCCCCAGCCGCTGGATTGTGCATTTAGATGCGATTCTTTTGCAATGAACCAGACTCTTCAAGAAATAGAATGCGATCAAAGGTCTGGCAGTGGCGTGAGGCTGGGTTTGAGCTCTGTGGTCCTTGTTGTAGTTTCTACACTCTCTTTTCTTCTATTAGGATGCAAACACAATACCAAAGGAGAAGGGATTGTATAGCCTCAAATACTTTTTTATATTGATATTGTGTAAACTCTAATTGTAATGTTGTTGATTTTTTTTAATGCAAATGAAGTCACATGACCCTAGGTATTTTATGACTAATTTGCGGAGGTTACCTCTTGCGGCTAATAGCTGTGACTGGAAAAATTGTACAGACAATTGTTATTATGTGTCATACACTGTGGCTATATATAACTTTTTGTTGATTTAGTAATGAATGTTTTGTGTATATATAGCATGCTACTCCCTCTGTGGGTGGGTTAAAAGTATAACTTGAATAACATGCATTGTTTATTTAAACCTCTCATGTTTTGATTATAAAGCCGGTGTGTGGTAGTTAAAGGTAGCTTTTGACAATGAATAGTATAGCAACACTCAGTGTATCATAGTACTTACTCTATATGGTAGCTAACAATGAATTCAATAATGTCAAAAGGTCTCATCAAAATGGCCAATTCATAGACTATGCAATGACTTATTGTTTATATATTCTAATATCAGCTTAAGTGTAATGTTGCATAGTACACAGTATAATAGTAGTAACAATTTGTATTGCATCTCTGCAGCTTTTGACAAATATATATTATGTGCTCAGTATAGCAGTTGAATAGCTAATTATATTTGGCTGAGCTAACTAACCACATACATATAACAATCTTGCTGACCTATACACATAATACTAGCACCTGTAGCTACCCAAGCAAGATTGGGTGATGCCATAGATGGGCACTCTGACTGTAGATAGACTTACTTGGTTGGAACTCCTCAACCAATGCACCTGTCCATACATGTCTCCTTTAGTCTCACTGTCTCACTGCACTTATATATCCTTACAATCCATGGACTTATAAATGTAAGAAAAATATAAAATAAAAACACAAAAACAACATCTAAAACATTTTGATTTAGGTGATCCATTCTAAACAATAAAATAGGTGCTACTGTTAGGTTTCAGGTATTGGCTTGATGAAGACCTTTAGACCAACTGAATTTTGGCTGCGTGATGAGTTAAATTGCCATCTCAGGTGAGCTGAAAGCAGCTGCAAAGGCAAAGTTATGGAATGCTATATGCAGCAGTATAGCCTTAGTCAACACCAGATGGTGGTTTTGTTTACCAGAGACAGACCTCATAGGCTGACTTGTACATACAGTAGATTTATTCCCAGCAACTTCTCCCTTAAGTTACTTTTAAATAGTTGTACTTCTTAATGATGAGTCATCTAGCCTAAGTATTTCAGAGAAGAATTTTCTTGTAGCTTAGTAACCAATCAATAGAGTTTTTAATAGACTAGTCTCTTCCAGCGTAAAAATACACAGACTTTATAACTGCTCAGACTACAGAGAACTGTGAATATTATAGTCGATTCTCACTGTGTACATTTCTAACTGAGCAAAGTCCTTGGAACTAGGTCTATGGACTTCTTACCTTTTGACATTGAGTGGGTAGACTCACTCCATGTGTTTGTTTTGTATGTAGTAGTTGTAGAAGGCAGTCGGTTCAGGTGATGTGATGCTGGAATGTCAGGAGCTGAACAAGATGAAATTAAGAAGAAATATGCGGGACCATTATATCTTGGCTGAAGATCTTGTGTTTATTGTACGAATCTAGGATTGTGGCCTCCATGCAGCAGTCAGTCAATAAGTAGTGTAGTGGGCATAGTGTAATAGTCCAGCAGCCAAATCCACTTTTTTGCTACAACCTTGCTTTGTTGGTTTTTGTGTGCCTTTTGCTTCTCAAGACCATCTATTTAAAGAATTTATTTACTGGACCTTCAACAGCATTGAGCATTTTGATATAAATTGATATTAAATGTAAAATGCACTTTTGCTAATTAACCGTTTGTGGTTTTAGGTTGTCATTGTACGACATGATATTGCCATTACTCATGAAGAAGCTAATAATATCGTAGTATAGCAAGCAGCAATACCGGGTTGCAGTCAATGAGAATAAGCATGTGACTATTCTTACCGATAATATAGATGTGTATGTTCTACGACTTTATCATTACTTCTTACGGCATCAAGTATCAAAGAAAGAAAAGTATTAATATACTAGCTACTGTGGTGAAGCATCATGATTATTCCATCACTAATAGCTGGTCATGCTCTATCTGGGTGTGACACTGTGGCAGCATGCAATGGACTTTCTAATGTAATTTTTCTTTCAGCATTTTCCTTTTTCCTATAGGAAAAGGGATAATGCTGAAAGAAAAATTACTCATATATATATGATCGGTGACATTCAAGCAGATTAGTCTGATGTGATGCTCAAGTGACAGCTGATGTTATGGACAGCCAACCACTACATCCATGTTGTCCAAAACAAAAGTTGATGTATGGAGTGAATGGCTTTTTTTTTCTTTTTTTAAAAATATAGACCACCAAAGCAAGGTTAGCTATGTCTACTGTCTGCCTATTGCTTAGAGTTTTTTTTGCTTCTTTCAATCTAATGATAACCCAAAATTGTAGGCTATTAGTACAATTTATTGAGAAAAATGTAAAAGGCAACATATCAATCAGTAGGCATAGATAAATATTGCTTTTTTTCTTGCCTAAAATCATTTCTGCAATACTCCCAAACTTGACCTATAATTTCTTCAAAATGTGCTACATTTCTCATTTATTGCTTGGCCAAAATTCCTGTGATAATTAGCTATGTATTGTGAATTACAAAAAAAAGAAATGGTTACATTGCAGCATAACTGAAGCTGACACGTGGTCTTTTAGTACTCTTTCTTGATTATGTTTGAGAGCATTAATATAATTTCACACATTCATGTTTCCAATCATATAGTATTGATATGATCCTGATAGGTTAAATGAGAGTGTGGATGAACTTCATAAAGACTTCAAGAGAAAGTGTGGGAATGGACATGACCTGAGTGTCAAATGCTATTATGTCCATGTAATTATAATAAACAAAGTTGGGTCCTTACTGTCTTCTAAACATTATTATTGTTGTTGTCGTCATTTTTATATAGGTGCAATACAATTTTTATTGAAATTTTATTTAAATTTACTTGTGAAAATAGCTGAGATTTGGGAAAAGGTGTGGAATGTCCGAAGCAGTGTTGGGTCAAGCCCAGTTGAGCTTAAACCTTTTTGAGCTTAAGCCCAGGTTTGTCAAGGGCTTGAAGCCCATTTCATAAAAATGGTCAAGAGCTTAAGCTTGGACTTAAGAAGCTCTATCACAAAATATTGGGCTTGAGCTTAAGCTCAATTGATTAATAGTTGTTTGCTGAATGGAAGCAAAGAATCAATATTAGTAGACAATAACACTTTCCCATTTTATCTAATAGGCTATTAGCCACAACCAATATTAGTAACTTTTATTAATAAAGTCATTTCCTTTTTGTTTATTGAATTATGTAATTTTCAATGTTCTTTCACAATAAAATGATTAATAAAGTCATTTCCTTTTTGTTTATTGAATTATGTAATTTCAATGTTCTTTCACAATAAATGAATAATAAAAAAATTCAACTTCTGAATAGAGCTTGAGCTTGGACTTAAGCCTTTAAATAAAGACGTGAGTTTGGACTTAAGTCCGATTTGAAATTGATGGGCATGGGCTTGAGCTTAAGCTCTAAAAATCTATAAAGGCTTGAGCTTAGACTTAAACACTGGTACAAAGTCAATTACCATTATGTTTTGTTGTTTTTTGTTTATTGTTGCTGTTTGTAGATCACTGCTGACATGAGTGATGAACAGTTCTAATCATCCTGGCTGTATGAAGAATTCCTGAGCATCTTCATTCATTCATGAACAGCATAAATAGCAAACAACTTAGCCTTACTTTTAGTGTACGCAATATAAAGATATGTATTTGTTAATTTAACTCATTTATTGTCTATTTTTTATTTTTATGCTAGTTTCTACTAGTTGAGGAATAGATATATAGTTGACATGAGCTACTGTAGAAAACAAGTCTATATAACTGCAAGCTTTGGTCGAACAGCTAGGCTACTTTAGCAACACAATGTAATTTTTACCAACTGGTAGTCTGATCTCATGTGCTGCAAATAGTTATGCCATAGTTATATTTTGCGGGTGGTGAGATAATCTGGTTTGCAAAAGTAAAGTGCATTTATCTGTGCCACATTTTCAATTTACAATCTACAGAGAGCTGGTAAATAGTATGATGTAATTAATGTGTACTCTCAGCCCCAAAATGAAAACATCTATGAAGCTAGTTAGGCAAAAAATAACACACAGTTTATTCTTGCACGCATGACACTACACGTAACTGAAATATATTTAGCAATGATAGTTTTATTTGCGACGTCAGATTTAATGATGAAGACACTTGTGTTCTTCGTTTTGCTGTGTGTCCTAGATTTTAGTGTGAGCATAAACTTGACTTGTCCTGTATGGACCTTCTACAATGAGACTTCTAATAAGTGTCAATGTGGGAGCAGTTTGGATGGTCTAGTCGAGTGTGTGTCCAGTGAAAACGGACACTTCTCAGTATCTGTGCTTTTTTGCTATTGTATGACCTACAATCAGAGGACAAAGGAAGTGACAGTGGGTCAGTGCCTAAAAAATTGCCGGTTTCATGGTAAATTTCATTGCCAGGGAAAGACAATGCTACATTCAGAGGATTATCGTGATTTAAATTGGGAAGTCTGTGGATCAATCAATCGAGCAGGGCATCTTTGTGGTGACTGCATTGAAGGATATGGCCCACCAGTTTATTCCTATTTACAGGATTGTGTTAAATGCAATCAAAGTGATTACAAATTCAATATTATGAAATATATTGTCATTGCATATGGGCCTCTGACATTGTTTTACCTATTCATTATACTCTTCAAAATATCCATCACTTCACATCAAATGATTGCCTTCGTATTTGTTTGTCAAATAATAACCTTTCCATCATTTTTGAAAGCTTATTTTGCAACTCAAAAGCCAAATGTTTTCTTGAACATATTTTTGTCTGGAATATCTTTGTGGAACATGGACTTCTTTCGGTCAATTTATGCTCCATTTTGTCTCCATTCAAAGCTGAACAGAATGCATGTGGTAGCACTAGATTATTTAGTTGCTATATACCCACTTTTCTTAATCCTGGTGACCTATATTGCAGTTGTACTTCATGATAGGTACCCACTGATTGTGTTTATCTGCAAGCCAATTCATAAATTTTTCACTTTTATCAGAAAAGAGTGGAGTATTCGTGGTTCTCTCATTCAGGGCTTCGCCTCATTCTTGGTTCTGTCTTACGTAAAAATCCTCAATGTCTCATTTGAACTTTTAAGTTTTGTTCGTCCCCTGGATGTAAATGGAGGCTATACGAACACCACTTACTTATACATGGCAGGCACTTTAGAGTATTTTGCACTGGAGCATTTACCTTTTGGCATCTTAGCAGTAATTATGTTCACAGTTTTCAACATCGCACCAGTTGTTGTTATATTTCTCTATCCTTATCACTGGTTTCGTCGGTGTTTCTTGTGGGGAAAGCATAGTCAGGGCCTACATTTCCTCATGGAAGCCTTTCATGGGTACTATAAAAGCAAGCCAAAGTATTATCAATCATTCGCTGCAGCTTATTTTGTTTTTATGATTGTGGAGCAAATATTCTTTTCAGCTTTTGAGGATCTTTCGTTTTGCTTTTTTACGGCTGTAAATTTGATGATTATGATGTCTATTGTTATTTTATTCCAGCCTTACAAAAACAAGATCTACAATAAAGTAGCTTTTCTCTTGTTTTTCAATGTGATACTTGTCTTTTTTATTGTAATTTTTCATTTGTATAGTCATTCATATGAGCCTAAATTTCAAAACAATAAGCATTTAAAGGATTTAGCAACTGTAGTGGCAGACATTTTAGTTTTTGTATTGATTTGCTATGGTATCTTTATTGCAGTGTTTAAGGTCACCACTCACTTCTGCCCGAAAAACTGTTTTAAGAAGATTTGGATAAAGAGCAGTGAAGAGCTCCCTATTTTGTCTTGAACAAGAAGACTTATGTACTATTTCAATAGCAATAGTGAATTGTCATCACACATTTAATCATGTCTATCATATTAAATAGCAAGCAAAAAAATCATGCTGGTAGTCTATTAAACATTACATTAGTGAATCTTACAAGAATATTAAGCTTACAACATTCCAGTGTGTAAACAGTGTAGCATGGCTTATCTCATGGTAGAGGGACTAACTGTGCCCGACATTTCTATAACTAGTTAGTTAAAATAACAATGGAGGCTTACTAATCGGATCTATTACTTTGCACACTTCTTATTGCTTGGACTGCTACTTGACTGGCTTTCAGAGCATGCTTTTTTTTTTTATTACCAGACATGAAAGTATCAGGGGAAATTTTATTCCATTCTGATGTCTACCACTGTTCCATGAAACCAAGGTTATAACTTCTGACCTTTGCCATCAGACGTCGACAGACCACAAAAATATTGTACATGAAGCTTAGGACACAAGTCAATACTTTTGATGCTAGTTTCATATTCAACTTTTAGCAGAAATATTCATTTCAATAGTTAGCTTTTAATAATAAAGTCTCAAATTTTAAGAAAACAAAAATGAATACATAAACTATATGAAATGATGAATACGCCATGATATAATTCAGAAATTAAAAGGAGTAGGTGAGTACAATGAAACGAAGGTGCAATATTCTCTTTCAGGATACAAATTATGAACATGATGAATGTATAAATTAATATTCACACAAAACAACTAAAAATATTTTTTCCAGCATTATGATCAGACATTCTGTTGTCAAAGTTAGAAGTGCAGTGTTGTCGGACCAGAAAGAAGACATTTATAGGCGTCAATTTGCACAGCTGAGCAGGAAATTTTCTGTACATTTCATAATGAATGACCTTATCATGCCATCTTCTCCTAGAGAAACTTCGCTTGACGTCAACTAAATCTAAAATAACAAAACAAAAACAAACAAATAAACAAAAAGACTGATAATCATGTGTTTATAGTTGTCTGGGTTTCATATAGAGTATATAGAAACCTAATAATTATAGTAATTAGACTAAAGTGAGTTGTAAAATCATGCATGTGATCGATTAAGCACTGATCAGTATAAATACTCTCATATAGCAGAGTGTGATACAGAAGGATGGAGGGGGGAAACTGAAATTTTCCCTCTCAAACCGAGTTCTTCCCCCCTCCCCCCACCCTCTCCAATTACAGTCGCCCTTCTCCATGATGCAGTGTTGAAACATGCTGTAAATTACAAATGGATCAAAAAAATAATAATATCAAATTGACTCAATTTTCTCTTTCTGGAGTGGGAGGGGGGGAAGTTGACGTAAAAGTGGGAGGAAGACATGTGCATCGAAGTAATACTGGTTTCAATTGGTTGTGCTTCAAGAACTACACATGGGCACATTGGAGCATTCATTATGCAACGTTTAGTATGGGAGAATATTGAACGTTTAGTATGGGAGAATATTGAACGTTCATGTGGTTCAGAAATTCTTATACTCAGTAGTTACTATACCCACTTTCAGAACAAATTGGGTCATTATATTTAGCATGTGGGTATTGAGGGGTTCATTTAGGGGGGGCCAGGGGGTGTTCGCCCCCCCCCCCTTGAAATATTTTAAATTTTCGTAAGCAAAAAGCAAAGTTAAAATGTGAATGATGAAGATGGAGTGCTTTAATTAGAGAAAATACCCACCACATAATTGTCAGTTCATAGTCACACATACCTTAATGAAATTCTGTGAGATAGCTACTCCATGCTGAATATTTTCATTATTATTCCTTTAATCTATTACAGTTAGCTCATTACTAATAAGCTTCCATGATGATGACCAACTCTACAATCAAGCGAGTTTGTGAAGTTAAAACTACCTGTAAATGCATTTATAAACCAGATCAAACAAAGTATATATGTGAGATGATATATGGCTTACAATTAGATTGTGCAATAGTGTTTTTAGTTCACTGGCATAATGAAGTACCATAAGTGCGAACCCTCAGCGCCACTATACACTAGCAAGCTATTTACAAAATCATCTTAGGACCAAAAGAATGATTTATTGGCTATTCTAATTAGGTATCACTATAGCTTGAACAACAGAAATGGTATATGTAAAAGCTGTCTTCATAAGCGAAGAAGCTAACAGGCCAGAGACATTTACCAGTATCCATTTTCAATGTGAACTCCAATTCCAGCACTCGTTAACTTTAAAGTACTAAGCCAAACCACGATGGACAGCAAGAAATTTGACGTGATGATAGGGGAAAAACTAGTACTGATGCAGAGTTGACAGCTTCGTTTTTCTCAGCCCAAAATTTCAAAAAGTGGCACCGTAAAAGGTCTTAAATGGTTGTTCTGAGTTTGCTCATACCTAAATTAACAGTTAAGTGTCAGTAATTGAGCATGACAGACAAACAGACAGAACAATTACTATAATCCTTTTGCACACACGTGGTGAGGGCTAATAATGAAAGTTCAGTGAGATATAGTAGTAACTCCATACTGAATGTTGTTCATTCATACTCTTTAAAATATTGTACTAGCTGTTTGGGCGAGCTATTGGGGAGGGAAAGGGGGAGGACGGAAGTTGTTTAATAATCAAGTGAGTAAGTCACGAGGTTAAATTCTTGTGATAGTGATAAAATAATACAAGATGAATGCATGATTTGTGATAGTATTGAAGGAGATGTGGGACACGCTCCCTCTCTCTCTCTCTCTCTCCCCCCCCCACACACACTCTGAGTGTACCACTCATGTGACCACAACAACATGATAAATCAATCCCACTAATTCCATCCCCAAGCACAAAGCAGATTATTAAGGATATAGTCTGTGAGAATGTGTGAGACACTGAAATCCACACTTACTGTAAATAGGAAATATTGTTCTTGTTCTTTATGTCTACACATGGGTGAATGACTATTACGTCTATGTTTTCTGGTACGTGTGTTTCATACAGTGTCCATCTGACATTTCCACTTATCCATTATCCGAAAAAATTACTTTCAGATAAACGGAAGTTATGGATAATTGAGGCTTATAAATATTCATGAGTTACTGCACCTAATTACATAATATTGTTATTGATTGCATAATGGATGGTGCTTATAAATGGTGTGAACAGGGTTGTTGTTGTTGTTTGCTTGTTTGTTTTATTGCACTGATACGGGAACTATAGAAGGATTGATACTAGCCGAGTGAATTTATAGCTGCATGCTGAACTTAATAGAAAAAAATTTAAAAAAAAGTTGGTGTAGAGCAAGCCCCAATCAACAACAGCAGCAAAAAAATAACAACATCAAAGCATAATTTTTGCTCTCACTGGGCCGGCAAAACTTGTCTAATGACCAACCACGAGCATAATTGTCAGTGCTAGTTATAATAATGAATATACTTTATGTATTATTTTGTGTGTGCGTTTGTGAGTGTGTATGTGTGAACGCGATACGAGCGGGAATAGTTCTAATTGACCAACAAAGCTAAACTAGTGGTGCGCTCGAATAGCGCAAATGCATGGCGAGCGAGTAAATATATGAGTATAGGTAAAGATGATTTGTGAAGGAAATCGCTAAATAATAGCAATGATTAGGCATGAAGAGTTAACAATAACAGAATTACCTGAATAAACTTCGAAAGCACGCAGCTTGACAAAGACTTCACAATTGTTTCAAGAAGAGAGTAGCTATAAACTTTTTGGTTGAAACAAAGTTGCGTAAGGCAGTGCATCAGGATTCTCCATGCTGCTCGTTGAAAAGTACTGGGCGCTTTACCTAACTTACGTAATTAGAAGCGCGGGCGAAATTTTTGACGTACGCATACATACCTATATATATATATATATCTGAAATCTCAATTGAACATGACTGAGAGTCAGCTTCGCTCGCTCGCTGAACTATAGCTCTGACATCACCAAAGGGTGAAATCTGCTACTCAGACTCAATGTATTGGACCACAAGGTTAAATCATAATCATATCAAAGCTTAATTACAGAAATGGTAGAACTTGCTAGTTTTTTCTCACTGCAAAGGAAACCTAAAGGATCAAAATATTCAATCATCTGGCTAAATCAACCCTCGTAATTTCTATTTACCTGCTGACTAATTGAGTTACATATCAAGGGCGATCACAACAGTCCAGTACAATATTATTCCCCAACTAATATTGATTTGCTGTCAAGAGCATGTTGGATACTTCGAGCATTTAATTGAGGTTCTTCATCAGGGCTTCATACAGGATTTTTTTCTGGGGGGGGAAACTTTTTTATTCCTATTTAAACTTTTTTATTCCTATTTAGGATAGCGTGTGGCTAAACAAGCCACAGAGAGGGGAGGGGCGGGTCCTCAAGTTTGGAGGGGGTTAATGCTAATATGAGCTGCTTTGTCCACTGTTAAACTTCAGAGGTATATGGGGATTTTTTCAGAAACATTTAAACTTTTGAACACACTCCTCGTCCTTCCTTGGAACAGCATCAGTTGAAAGATCTTCCAGCTACATATGGAATCTAGGAGCTTGAACAACCATTAAATATACGCACTGAGTTATTTACTGGATGAACACAATAAAATTCTATAATGACATTCACGATCATGTGACATCTATAGAAATAAACTGTGTGGACATTTGCTCTTTGCATTCTTCAGATACTTGAGCAAAATTAAATCACAATCTATTACGTGAACCTAATCAACATCCTCTTTTACCCTGGTTGTATTTTATACTTTCCAATACATACCTCTTCCCTCCCAGTTCCAAGGTGACAGGTGTGAGGTTCTCAGCGGCATGCTTCATGACAATCTTACCCACTTGAGCGGACCCAGTGTAGAAGATGTAGTATAATCTCTCCTTCAATAATGCCTGCCCAACATCCACCTCACCAGGCACTACTACATAGCAATCCTACAAAAGTCATGTGACATCATGTGACAGTACGAATATTTAAAATTATTGTATCATTCCTATGGCTAATAAGTGATTGAAGCACCAAAGGTGCGAACCCTCAGCGCTATTAAACACTACCTAGCTAGCTATTACACTATAATCTCCTTCCAAAAGAACAAGCAACCTTTTAGTTATTTTAATGAGGCATCAATATAGCTCGAGCAATGAAAATGGTACATGGCTAACACTGTCTTCATAAGAGAAGAAGCTAAACTAGCCAGAAACATTCATCAGTATACATTTTCAATGTGAAACTTCACTTCTTTCAACTCCGTTAACTTCCCTGAGCATAAAGTAACGCTGGCTGCAAGAAATTATTTGCTCACGTGATTATGGCGTGACGCTAGGGGGCATTACCCACAAAAGCTGGTACCTGCGCAGTGCTGAAAGCTTCACGTTTTCTCAACAACTAGCCCGAAATAAAAAAAAAGTAGCACAATAAAAGGTCCTAAATCTTGTCCTGAGTAAGTTCATACCTACATCAACTATCTCCAAAATCTGAGCGTGACAAACAGACAGACAGACAAGATAACACTATAACCCTCTCGCACATGCGCGCTGAGGGTTAATGATTGCGTAAATTTTGATTTAACATGTGACTTAGCTCACTACTTGAAGAAGAAAATGAACAACAATAAAACAACACAACATTATATTAAAATGGATCAACTATACAGATCTACCACATTATAATACCATAACAGCGGTATAGTTTCAGTATGGGGGGGGGGCTCCAAAGGCATGTTTTTTTTTGTGGTTAAAAATTGTTCATGTGAGAAATCATTTCATGAGATAGTGCCCCAAAATTATGGGGGGGAGTAACCGACATGCTACGCCCACATACCCCACTCACATGCCAACATTGGTCTATGCTATTATAGAACTTACCGGGTCTAAGTATTTGGGAATGAGTTCATTCATCAAATTAGATGATGCCACAGCTGCTTCAGATGGCTTTATGACACAGCAATTGCCTAATAAAAAGGATGATAAGGTTGAAGGTAATAATAATAATAATAATATGGCAGACTGCTTCATAACAATGAAGGGAAAAAAAGGTGACTAGAACTACAATTCTAGAGTTTGTTTACTCATTCAAATAAAAAACAGAGGAGAGGAAGGGGGCGGATGGGAGGAAGGGTGTAGCCAGGGATGTATTTCGCGATTAGTGGAAAATGGCGCCTGCCAGATTTTGTCACCAACTTCCCAGAGACTATTATAGTTTGCACTACAGTTACTTCGCATACAAAAACTGGGAACAATAGCAATAGAAAGAAATAAGTCATGAGGACCTTAACAGATGGAAACAAACAAACAAACAAACAAATGGCAGGCTATAAATAGAGAAAGAAGAAGAGTACTGTTTGCCATTGACACACTCAAATTTAACTGCACAGGATGTACAGCGTGCAGTCAAGAGTACTGTAGATACTATCCTGACGGCTCATCTTCAATTAATAAATACTTCAATACACATACACACGGGCATTGACAGGAGCTAGACTTGATTATTCTATTATATCACTCACAAAAATGATTAAAAAAAGCAGTTCGAGTTGGGGCACTCATTTTAACCATGGTATGGATTGAATTGAAAGGATAGTGAGCTATAATGGAGGGTTCTCTTTGCGTGGCTACTTTGTAAAATTTGAATAGAAGGAGCTAGAGGTCAAAGGGCATGCCGGGATTCTCCTTTTTATACCCAGACCTCTGGAAAGAGTTTAGAATGTGGTAAACGAGGCCACAGATTTGGCGTACAGAGAATAGCATTGAATTATAAATGCGACCTCTACATTTAACATAATTTATATGACTGTTGAATTACAACCAAAAACATAAACAAAATAAAACAACAACAACAAACCTCCTGACATCTGATTAACTAAGACAACCACATGCAAGGACCACATGAGGAGGTGTTGGGGGGGAGGGGCCAAAATTTTAATGAGATTTAATACTTTAGGCTGAGAAATGCCTCCTGGCGATTACATAGCCGAGCTAACATGTTGTGGTGTTTTAGTCACATGTGTAGTTTCACAAATGAGGCCCTTTCACGGTCAGATTTATGGCGACCTGTTTGGTAATATGATAATGTATGACTTCTATTCAGCAAGAGGTGAATTTCTAAAGCAAGTAGAGACAAACTATATCATGCACATGTACAGAGTAAAACTAAAATCTCAGACTTACAGTTAAATACAATAACCATAATATGCTCAATTTCTGATGGTTCAGAACTGGTACAAGGTTCAAACAGAGTGCACAGCTTATTCACTTCTAGTTGTTGCATAGGTGTCCAGAAATGCTGTAAAATGTCCATCCCATCCCACAGTCCCATGGGATCATGGGACATTCCATGGGATGTCCACCTTTCGAGTGTGTCCCTCTGTCCATCCCATCCCACGATCTCATGGGGCATTCCACAAGACGTCCACCTGTCCCTCCTATGGATGCATGTGTATCCATTGTCTATCCCATCACACGCTGGACTATGGGAGGCCGTTTGTTTCAAAATTAATTTTCTGCAATTAGTGATACAAGTACAACAATATCGACTCGAAGGAAAAACTCACTGATCGACCCGGTTGTAAATAATTATCCATTCGGTTGTTAAAAATATCGACCTGGCTGAAATAAAAACCGACTCGATGTGGCTAGCGACTGCGTTGAAGGAGGTAGGGGAGTGACCTGGTTTAGTGGATGAATAATTGAGTCAGTTTAGTGGATTAATTGACTCGGTTTTTAGCGAGGGGAAAAAATCGATTTGGTAGGAAAATAATTGAAATGTTTTGTTTTTGACTGTGAAACCCTTTACCTATAGTTATTGTAGCGTCTCATTTGCAAAACTATTCTCTTGATACCTTTGTAATGAAAAAAATTCTGAAAATTGATAAAATGAAGCACATAAATTATGATTTATATTTACAGACTAGACATTTTGATTGTCATCAGTAATGAACTTGATGTGGTTATTGTTCACATAAAATTGATGCATGTTTGGTAATTTGTGTCATTCTCAGTTTTCATACCATTTTACACTACATAGTCATAATAATGACAACCAAAGTATGACTCCCACCCTATTCCTCACCAGTAAAAAATGGAGAGTCCAGCTAGCCAATTTTTACTCTTGAATATTGTAATGGGCTGCCAGGTTGATTTTACTTGTGACTCTTCATCGGTGTAAGAAAATGGGGGGAGGGGGGGAGGTGGGGCTCCAAGGGCATGTGTTTTGTAGTTTATGTGAGAAATCACGCTTGATTGCACCCCAAAATTATTAATGCAGTAGTAGTTAAATTCTGCAATAAGCTGCTCCCCCCTTCCCCCCTTAATCCATTCCTGGGCTCAGAGCAGCAGGAACTAATTAGGTGTGGCACCCCTTCCTGGAGTTTATCCTGCATTTACAAACACTATATAGCTTGAATTGAAAGTACCAAGCTTCCTCAATCTGTGTAATTCCACCCACACATAATACACATGTTTTTAATTTAATGTACTTGACATAACTGATTATGATAAACATAGTTTCCAACAGCTTCAAATATGATAATATAGTGTCAAAACCCTGTGAAATAATTATTTGAATGTCTGGCATACTTTCTCAAACTTTTGCATGTTGGTGTATAGAAGAATGGATTCAAATGCTTGTTAATATGAGCTTAAAATGGCTCTGGTATGTGGCTCTTACACCTCTGCATTGTGTAGTGGGTTCACTGCACTGAGGGTTAAACATACATGAGTGAAGTACAGAATTGTGTATTTTTGGCACTGAATGTGACATTTAATGTAAATGTATTGAGGCATGTACAAAAATCAAATAACTACCATACAAATAGTTGTTGTTGTTGTTGTTGTTGTTGTTTTTTTGTGGCATAAAACTGCAGTGAAGCAATTACAACTGAATTTTTTTTTCTTTTCTTTTTTTAGAAATCCCAGATGGGTGTAAATATATTTGTTACAAGTACTTAACTTTAGCTTTCTATAATTATGTTTTGTGGTAGATTTTCACATCGACTGTTTCGCTTTTGACCGATCAAGAGCTCAGTGCTCTAGGAGTGACTAAAGTTGGTGATAGAGCTATCTTACGGAAAGCAATGTGGAGATTCCATCCACAGTAAGAATCCATAGTATAAAGAATTTTTTGCTGCTGTGGTTGATTAATGGTAATGGGGTGATGTTGTTGTTTTCACATGTAATAGCTCTCAATTAATGCATTAGAATGTCAGTGGCACTAATGATTGCTGCACAGACTGTTGGTGGTTTTTACCACTTAACCATAATATTTTCAGGGTTATAATCCTGGAACTTTTCTGAAATTGCAGAGTAGGTTGTGAAGTTGATCTAATGAGGTGTGTGTGCTGAGGCCAACACAATGTGGGAGGGAGGAAGGATTCAAGAAGGGTCACTCCCTAACTCCCTCAACCAAGTTTATGGAAAATTATTATGCACAAGATAACAATACAGGAAATTTTGTTTGTGCATGCCAATTTGTGCCCTTTCTTTTCCAAATCATTTATATTTTTTTAATAAACTTTTAAGAAATACATTGGGCCCCTCCCCATTGTTAGTTTGTTAGTGCTCTGGAATTGTCCCTGGACCACTATCTATAAGAAATGCTCGGATTATTGCAGAAAAGAACAGGCTTGGATTATTGCATAGACTATCTCTGTCTCCCCCTCAACTACTGGTAGCATGATAATAATGGCATAGTATATGGCTGAGACTGTTGTGTGCAGTGCAGAGATCACTCTTGTTGGAGAATGAAACCGAAACTTTTGAGCATATATATTAGGGATCACTGTTTCACAGTTTTGTCTCTTGCACAGTTTTGTCTGCAAGTGACAGTTAGTGAGCTGACCTGACTTCCAACTTATCTGCAACTACTATACAGTTAGCATTGAGGCACATAGGGCAGTTGATGAGAGTTAGCATGTCAATTGTAATTCTGTACTTGAGTCTTCTGGTGTCTGATGACATAGATCTTGGATGATTCCTTATTGTGGGTAGGTTCTTGGTGGACCTTATAAACCTTCTGAAGGATGAGTGCCCAGAGAGTTGTAGATTGATAGTCTATGGTTGGCCACCAGTGGCTTATAGGTGGTGCCAGCACCTCTAACCCAGATAGCCATGATCTACCACTGAGGGAAACCTGGTCCCAGGCTGAATGGAGGGTCACAGTTGCCTGAGAGCAGCCTTCTGGTGTTACCCCAGTATAAATATTTAATTGGTAAATTCACCTTGTAGCCTCTGCTTTATTTGGTGTAGTTCAAATCTGTTTGACACACAAAATCTAAATTGGATTCAGATTGATTAATGTCTGATTTAATAATGAAATATTAAAAAAAAAAAAAGTCTAAATTATTACATTTGAGTATTTTCTGAAACTTTGGCAGGATAGCTATAAAGCCTTACACAAGTTTTGTTGGCAAAGTGAATAGTGAACCAGCATCCTGCACTCCCCATGTATTTTATGCACATGGACACAAAGTAGTGGACAACTTTAACATAACATGTGACAGTACTACCTGGGAAAAGGGACCAATATGTAAAATAAAAAATGTACAGTAGGTCTGAAAACAGACAAAAAAAATTTTTTTTGTGGATTTTATTAGCCCACTGGTATCTCCTATCCTTTAGCTACAGTGACACCAAATTAGAGAAGCTGAAATGTTTTTTTTTTTTTAACCTTCCCTCAGCACTCCCTGCATGGAATCTATCCTGCTAGTAATTGAAACCCTGGGAGTTCAATTTGTTGCCTAGCAACAAATTACCTGGTTTTGGAAAGGGTTCAATTTGTTGCCTAGCAACAAATTACCTGGACACTGGAAAATCTTGGTCAAGTTCTTATAAATTGTGTTATAGCATTGTAGCTGGTAGAATCAGAAATAATAAAAGTGAACAATCAAGCTACTAAGTTGGTGTGGTTATTTAAGAGGTCTTGAAGTTGGAGTCATGCAGACCAGGAGGCTCTCCTAGAGTAATCACTCTGCTAGGAAGGGTCTGGTTACTCCACCTCAACCCCAAATAAGTTTTAAAATTTCAGTTTTCTCAAATTAACTGTGCTCAAGTTGGTTAAATTGCTGCTGGTATATTTAGTGAACCAAGCTTGGTATCAAAATGCTCTATAGGAAGTGCTCTACAAGGTGGTATTAATAACTCATTTTTCAATTTTTAAAGCCATTAGTCCCTTTTCCCAAGTACAGCTACCCTCTCATATCTGACCTATATGGGACCAGCCCCAGTTGATAAGTGAATTTTCCTGATATGTGAAGCCACTTAAAAAAATTGGTTTAAATGATTTTTTAATGATTAAAGTAAATGCCAGAGTTAATTAACTACAGCTTCCTTTTAGAAGGTGTAGGATAGCCATTATTAGCCTCCAGCAACACACACACATTACATTCAAGCTCAGGAATTTACCATAGCTAGCTGCTTAACTGCTTACAGTAGAGTTAGATCTGGAGATAACAGCTGGCAGCTACAATTGCTAAAGTAAACTTGAAGGTGTGCTTCAATTGAATTTTAATTGGGGAGCCTATGTGGGGCCCAGATATGGAGGGTCTACTGTACTGTCACACATTCTACTATTTATAATGATGAATTGTACTGAAAATGTAGCTAATAGGGAGTTAAAATATAGAAAAAGCTTTTAATGCTTAAATTTAAGTCTTGATAAGATACTGAGCCAGATAGTATGGCATGGCTGTAATTTTTTATCACTGACAGAAAAATACAGGCTCTATCAGCCATGCATATCAGTAATGAAATAGTTTGGTGGAATGTGTGGTTTAGTCAACAAGCATTACTTAATCACACATGAATAATTAACATTAACTGAGCAACCAGCTGTACAAGAGGTGGCTTTATAACTGTTTTGAGCCTGTGGTATTACTGTTAACAGAGGTAGGGGAAATATTATGCACAGCTTTTTAAGACTGTAGGAATTTGTTCAGACTGAATTCTTATTACTCTTGTCTTGATACATTAAATTCTTGGCAAAGCCAAATAATAACAGCTTAACTGAACTTCTAAAAAATAGTCACTAAGCAGAAACCACCTCAATACTAAAGTGGATGTGATGATTTCTGCATGCAGCAATGAAACTGAAAACGTGTGTGGAAACTCATCCCACCCCCAAAATGGAAAGGGTACATAGCTGCTACACAAAGAAATATTCCTGTGTTTTTTTTTTTGTTTTTTTTTGTTTAGTTTTTTTCTCCCAACAAGCTTGCTGCTTTATTTCTGAAATAAATAACTGTTCCAAGTTAAATTCACTTGTGCTATACCTTATGTATTTGCAGCCAATAATTCTATTAAGAGTTGTCTAGTCCACCTACCAGACTTAAGATTTATTTGATATGTTTAACAGATTACTTCCGGAATTAATTACAGGTTACTTGAAAACTACAAAGTACTACAAATTATTATCTATTATCAATCTTACTTGGGTTGTAGTTTAACCACAAAGACTCCAGGCTAGGCTACTACCTCTCAGTCCAAACAGTTGTAATAAAACCAAACTGAAGCTAATTGGTTAAATCATATCCATAGGATAACAACACACTGTAAATAAAACAATTTGTTAATATGTAAATAAAACAATTTGTTAATATGGATATGGACAAAACTGTCACTAGAACTATAGCCACTTGTACAGTAACCTCAATTATTTTATGCCTCGAAACACACCTTACTAGTGAAACTTCTTAAAGTTATAGTGTGGACCAACAATAAGCAAATGTTATACTCTGACAGCCTTGCCTACCTCTTCTCCCCCCTGTAGAAAACACCAATGTCTATAGTAGGCTTGTTACCGGTTTAATAATCTACAATACTTACACTGGAAAGATTGTAAGTACAAACGATATGACATATGTGTCACTTTTAATATTTTTAGGTAAGAACATTAACACAGAGGTTAAAAAAGTTATGGGTCCTTCTAATTTTCTAATTAATTATGATTCTACAATGAGGAGCATGTCCAGTACATCTATTCCCATTGCTGCAATGAAATATCCACTAAACACAAAAAAAGACGCATGTCAAGCACGTGTTATTTTCAAAAAAAGGTTGTTATCTTCCGCTTTATGCCAGCTCAACCAAAATCTTTTACAAGGTCTGAAAAGTTAATATTGGTTACAGGGCTACTTCCTTCTTTGCCTATCGATGCATCCGAAAAAGATATTCGTGGGGAAATTTGTGATGTCATCAAATCTACAGATGAATTTAAGGATGTAACACCAGAAGATTTTGAATTTATAAATATGTGTGGAAAACAAGGTACCATTCCTCAATGCAAGGAGGGATTCGAGTGGAATGGTCGTTCAGTGAAAGAGCTTGCTGGATCTGGTAGTGTTTATGTGAGATTGTTATGAAACTTTGAAGTGGTAAGTAGTGGAACTGATGACGAAAACTTTAGCGATTCTGGAGATTTGCCCTACATTAACATTAAACCAGCTACTACTAAAGTTTTAGCCAATTCTTCAGCAAGTGTTTCTCCTTCGATAGGTGTTTTAAACTCTAAAGATCCAAATCATTCTGACTTCAGCAGTTCTTACGAGATGAGTTCTTTGTCATCTGCAACAGATAGCAGTATTCGTGGTGGTTCAGCATCTTCAGCAATTTATATAGTAGATGATAATGCAGACTTTAAGGAATTTCATGACTGCGAAAAAATTTCTCCAGTTGAAGACTTCACTAAACTGAAAGAAATGTTCACTTCCTTGAGTGCCAAGCAATTGCAATACGTACAGTATATGATATTTCCCGAAAATCAACTTCAAATGCAATAGACACTTTGATTGAAGGTCCATCTGTCACTTCATTGTGTGGCTGCTTCGTAAGCATCAAGTGCTGGTACAAGATGATGAATGGCCGGTTGTCAAATTGAGTAATGATGATGATGAAGAAGATTGGGTGGAAGCTGCATTTTGCTTTTATAAGCAATCTAAGTTTAACAAAAGTGCTGGTGTTCATATATCTGTTCGTGGTCAAGAAGACAATTTTTTTCAATTCTTTTCAATAAAATGGCCAATTCTTTTACCATGATGTCGAGAAATATTTTTGAAGGTCCACCCAATAGACTTCGTCCAGCTTATAAAGCATCTCTGTTGTCATCTGGTATGTTGAAAAATGTTGGTACAATGGTAGCTCATAGTATCTAAATGGATGGGCAAGGCTTTCCATTTTTGGCTGATTATTGTTACTACTATATTGCTGGATGCTATGATCTCTCAGTAACTTGCATTACAGAGGAAGATATTGGAGTTAAGTTAAAGAATGAGGTAAGATGTACAATCACATTTAGCAACGAAAAAGTACGATGTGTGTGATACACAGTGCTTCCAGCTTAAAGAGTGGATTTTTTAGCTTTTTGGTTAAGGTTGCTAATTCTGCTATAATTTCTCAAGTATGTGTAATAAAAAGCTAAAAATTTGTATTATTATACATTAATGTCATATTAACATACAGACAAAACAATTTTGTGGGTTTGTGGTTATTGTTGTGGTTATAGGTGATGGAACTGGGAGCTTCAAGACAGTGAATTTGGAACTGTTTAAGCTGAAAAAAGAGAAAATATTTGTCCTTATCTCTATAACTTGGTATACTGATACTTTAATACCTGAAGTTTCATATGAGCCAGATTTTGTGGGCACACGAAATTTGAATCTCGAAATATTTTAAATTTTAAGAAAAAAAGTGTTTAAGCCAGGATTTTTGAATTTATTGAGTTATATCTCTAAAATTTTGACACATGATGTAAAATTGCCTTAAAATTATTATGTATAACTTTGCTAGCTATACCTTGAAAATTAAGTGAGTTGTGGCTGTTTTTCACAAAAAAAAATTTACGCACGGTAAGGGTCATCAAATGATGACGTTTAGAGCGGGTTGTGGGCCTTTACACGTAAACTGGGGGACTGGTAGTGATGGGTGTGAAGGAATTGATCACGCTTTTTCCCAACGTGATGAAGCCATTGTTTGTTTATGGAGTGACTAGAGCACATGATGTGGTTCGTATGTTGCGACCTCATCCTGCCAAGATGAATAAAGTAGAACTCAGAGTATGGCAGTTTCTTTTGGAATTCATTAATGGAGCCAATGAAGAAGGTATTTAGTGATAGTGGTTAGTGTTAAGGTTAATACTGATCTCAAAGTTGATAACTTTCAGATTTTTGAAGTGATTGATACCTAATGCCATTGATACAATACACCATGAATCCCAGAAATTTCAAAGATTGCTTCTGAAAGCTCGATTACATGCATATATGGCCTTGCATGCATTTCTAATGTTCAGTTACCTCTTTGTAAGAACAGCTACATTTCTATTGGGATTATGAAACACCATTTACTTTAGATTAACTAGTTTTTGTTTGTCTAGATTTGAATGCAGCTGTTCAATTCATTACTGGATCACACAGTATACAGCTGGCTCTATCATGGTGTCATTTTCTAGGGATGTCAATGCTATTTCAGCAAATACTTGTGGTTGACAACTAACACTGTCAACTGACATTCCAGATCAAACTCTTTTCAATACTGCTCTAAAAATGGTTATCAGTGAAAATTCGTTTACAATGGTATAGTAATTATTATACATGTACATGAATTTTTTCATTTGCTCAAAATAACATAAGATATTATTGAGAAGTATTAGTGGAGGAAGGAGGTAAATTCTGAGTGATCTATTATGAAGCATGGGGACTGGGCATTCTTGCCTAATGTGTACTTCCTAAATGCATTTTACATGTTCTTTCATTAGTACTAAAAACAAAATAAGACAAGGACAAGATAAAGTGTGACTACAGGATGTACTTATAAGTCCCTGTCCTACAACATCCACCAAAACTGGGGGGGGGGGGGGGGGGGGGAAATGTCTACCTCTTGACCTTTGACGTCTAGCTCTCATTCAAATTCATTACAGTACCCATGCACAGAATCCTCCAGAATAGCTCACTATTCTTCAAATTCGATCCCACAGAATCATTTTTCATAGAGTAATCAAGTCAAGATCCTATCAATGCTGTGTGTGTGCCAAAGCACTTTTGATTGAAGATGGCCATTAGGGATAGTATCCAGTAATACTCTGATGGTACGCTTTTACCTTGTACAGTTGAATTTACCAGCGTCAATGACAAGCCGCCATATTTTTTTGTGTGTGTTTCTGTTAGCATATCTGTTACGGTTGCTCGTGGACTTATTTCTTAGTTTTACGACGCTGTTTCAGTAAATTGCTGTAATGTGTAAAACAAACAAACTGCGGGCCTCTATTTTCCACTTGTCGCTAAAAGTGCTACCGCTATGCCATTCATTTATACGCGACCTTGTTAAAAACAAACAAACAAACAAACTTTTGTGGTTATTGGACTTTTCCAGCAGTAACCTCAACATATAACATTTTTGTGGCAAATTTTGGGAATTGATGACATGAAAATGGCTCGCTCATTCAGTGGAGTGCAAAGTACATATGAAATTATGACTGCACAGAAACCATGCTTTGAAGCACCTCCCTGCAATCTACATAGTGTTGATAGTCAAAGTCCTCGAATAGTGTCTCTGTGTCAACGAACTGATAAAAATGATCTTGACTTACAGATGGTGGGCATAGAGTGACTGGAACATTCACTGTGCTGAATTCTTCTTCTGCAACTGGCCCATCATAATCAATTCCATACTCAGAAATTGTGTCATTCGATAAAACTAAATCCGTATCTTTATAAGTGAGTTAATCATGATCTGTTGTGGCGACCAATTTTTTTTTTCTGTACGTACAGGATGTGGTAAAAAGATGGAATGTAAAACAAACAGATCTAGATCATCACATGGATCAAGGACTCCCGTAGCTTCCATTGCATAAAATAGTTCATGGTAAGTAGAACAGACACATCTATAGACATCACGCCACAGTCCTCAATGCGTTGATTATGAACTGATGAACCAGCTATGTGGCTTCCTCTTCCCAAACCCCTTACAGCTATCATATACTGACAGACTAGAATGTTCTCACCACCTTTGTCTGAGCGGACGGCTTGGTAATCCATACGCTTTCACAGCTGCTAAGAAAAGTTTGTATACTGTGTAAGAGAAATTGTTATCAGCAACATGACAAATATGTAATCATGTGTGAATAACCATCTATGCCCCCATGTATTACAAACCGCCATCTAATAAGGCTATGATGGCCATCAATGTGCCACAAGCTATTACTGTGCTTCACAGAGTATGTACGGCGAGTAATAACCTGGTGCCACCTAATCAATCGTCTCAAAGGGTCAACCAGAAAAATACTTTCACATAACCTATATCTCGGAATGTATATATGTACCACGGCTTTTTAAAAATCCACTAATTAGTTGCGGCCACATTTAGGATATTGTTCTTGTATGGTTGTCAAGACATTGTATACTTGAGTATTTGATAGCCGGCATCTCTCAGTCTTCTCCAAACAGTTGTTCGACTTGTTTCCAATGCATTTGCTACCTCTGTCCAAGTATATCCCGATGTTCTCAATAATTCGATCATTTCAAAATTTAGAATGATGGTTGGTCGGCCTACGTGCTCCCAGACTGGTGTAAAGAATAAGGAAGTACATTAACTGGTGGAATTGTTGTGTCATTAAAGCCATAGATCATAAGACGCAAGTAATGAACAAGGTTTTTCCACATTTTTTTTAAGAATAGAAAATTCAGTTCCATAAGTAGATGAAGATAATAGTTGAATTAATAGTTGAATGCCTTCCTCTAAAATAACCAGCATAGCTTCTAATTGGTTTATTAGATTCTCAGACAATTGTTCTAGCCCAGCTTGGCAGCCTCACAATCACCAATTAATGCCTGGTACTCCACTACAAAAGCCTGTGGTATTATCTAGACACCATGATACTAAGCGTAGTCTACCCACAAACTAGCCATTTATAAAGCAACAAAACAAGGGCAGGTTCAGGAGTTAGATTTATCACAATCTAGCTATATATTTCTAAAATAGAGCAAACTGACTTAAAAATCTATGCATTTCTGAAAGGATTGATAAAGCTTGCTGCGTTGCCTTTCTAGTCCATGAGTGAGACATGTCTCTAGGAGAATCTAGTGGAAGTTATCTTCTCAGTCATTGCAGCATTGCGTTATTTAGCTACTTAATTTTTTGTTAAATTAATTTAATTGGCCCTAGTCGGCAGTCGCTACTTATCGTGCTGTTACGTGACGGCTCTGCTTTGCAATTGTTTGTCATGCGCACATCGTTGTGGGAGGTGCCACACAACATCAAAAGAAAATGTGAATTAGCTGCATTTCTTATGTTTATTTACAGCTATTCGTTAATTTTATTTTTATTAATTTTGATTAAATTTTATGCATAATTGAGCTATGTGATTTATGTAAAATAAACCTGATTGAGCTCTTGCTAACAGTAGCTACTCATTTTAATCTATCTCACAGGAGAGAAAAGTGCTCTCATCTCATAAGACGAAGATGCATCTACTTTGTTCTCAAAAGTAGCTATAGGGCACAGTCACCAGGTTCAGAAGAGTGTATAGGAGAGGACATGGCTTCCTTGTTCTTCAGAGGAGGGAGTAGCTAGTTCTCTGGCTCTCCTAAGAATTCATACCTCTGCAGAAGGGAAGGAAACCACATCCTGGTTTGTTTGTTTTTGTTTTGTATTCAAATGAGAGTTTGAAGAAAAAACACAACTCCTTGGGGAGAGATGCACCCTTAGCTTATTATGATAATATCAACCACTTCAGAACCTTTGATTTGGTTCATTCCATATTGTTACTGCCCTGCTATGGAACTATAATTTAGCTAAATGCATAACTATTCTATAGGAATGTTTTAGAATAAGTGTACAAAAATTATCAACCCTGGTGCTTCTACCCTACAGAATAGCTCTCTTGGTAAAACACTTAAAATGTGAATACTGCAATTATACTTGCCAGATTTGCACAGGTACATATTTTGTTATAACCTGGGATCAATTAGCTATATATAGCCAATAGTTAATTATAGCTATAATTGCAAACTTTTATTCAAAGTAATTGAAATAACAAAAACTGACCACCAGTATTTATACAAATAACTAATTAGTGTATATATAAACTAGGTGACATCACTACAGTAGTTGAAATGATGTAACTAGTATAGGACCTTTAGAAAAATGCTTTGGACAAACTGTACTGTTGCAGTTAGTAAACAATCTACATGTCTGTACAATTGTGCAAACAGGTAAAGGGTATCCAAGTCTATTAAACAATGTACATATACAATGTGCGAACAGGTAAAGGGTTTCAAGTCTATCAGTTGTCACACCTTAGATTATTCTCACATCTCATCGCTTTTCCCTGCAAATTTTGTCTCCACAAACCGAGCTGATTTTTTCTCCCTCTAACCTTACCCCGTCGATTATTTTTAAAAAACCATGCCGATTCTTCCAGAAACGAACCGATATTTTTATCGGGTCGGTATTTTTTACGTATTCATCGCCAATTCAGGAAATTAATTTTGTAACAAACGGCCCAACATACAGCATGTCCACATGGACAATATCACGTGAATACTCAATAGCATGTGGGGCTAAGCGAATTAAGAACCTGGTCAATTTTTGGCTAGCTACTTCCTACCTCTAATTTGCCATCCCTACGCTAACTTACACATACCGTTAAAAGACTATCCAATACTTATGCAGCACACAATTCCAGGAGTTTTGCAGAGACGCTGACCGCTACAGAACAGCAACTAACTTCCACCAGACTACATCACATACCATCCAACTTTCCAAAGGAGCTTCACGACCATAGCCACGCCCGCCACTAACTAACTAAATGAAAAATGATAAGATAGAGATAAATGTGAATTTAATGTATTAATCAGTGATTATGACGTAGAACTTGACGGTTGTGATAGTGATGGTGATACGGTATCAAAATATATATCCAGCATTATTCCCTACACTAAATGACTGTTCATTGTAATAGTAAATCGCTGTTGCTTTTGTTTATGTATTTATTTTATAGTCATTATTATACAAAGTTTGTTGTGCTAGCTAGAAAGTAGTAAATAACCACTACTTTATTTCTGCTTTTACCTTTAGAGCTTCTCCCTATACCAGGGAATTGTTGATGCCAGCTAAAATCAAAATGGCATTGCCTTCTGCTCTTTTAGGCTTAGGATGACCGCAATCATCACTCATGTCAACCTCTACAATAATAACCGTGAATCTACCCTGCATTTGTGATACTGACGATCATTTCCCATTTCGCATAGAGACACCCTTTACCTTTTGCCTGGCTAAAGTAACTTCCCGGGCCAAATACAGTCAATCGCCAACGTGTAGCTTCCGATAATTCCTATTATTGTTGCGCGCTCATTTTATACCCGCCATCCCGTTGGAGCAGAAGGTATGGCTGACACAGCTCGAGTTAAAGTACACGGCAACTAACAATGTAATCCTGAATTGAAATACTCCAAGCGGTCTATAATACTAACATGAACGTTTTTCTACTTATAAGGAAAACGCGTACTTACCTCTAGTAGATCCAAGGAAACACAAGTTACAGTCAAAAGTATAGGACACCGCCCTAAAACTCAAGAGACCTCAGATACACTGATGTCCTAACGTAAGGGACACAATATTTTTTGTAAGCATTTCATTGCACAATGTTTAGGCTACCACCTAATATATATTTTATTTAAAAAAGCTTCACTTTCCAGTAAATGGCCTACTTTTACAAATTCAGTGTGAAAACCACAACATCTAATACAATATAACTAATACACACATATGTTCAATTGCAAGTTTCATCATCACTGTCTTCACCAAAAATTGATGTCATGATAATTATTGTCTATTTCTTCAGTGACCTCAATTTCACTTTTACTGTCATCAGTGGACTCAGCAGGTAGTGTCTCCATCAAGTCTTCTATCTCAATCTCATCGGCACCTTCACTCTCCGTTTGCTCTCTGGTGGATGTCACATTGTTGCAGCCAATGCATCTGCAGCCTGGACCACAGCAATTGTTGTGCTTGCGGCAACTGCACCTTCTTGTGTGGCAGGCAGTTCTACACCTGCATCCATTCAGAACGGCATCAACTTTTTGCTTTGCTCGGGCAATATTCTCAGGAGTGTCCCACAAAACTTCCAACTGATCTTCCTTCTTTAAAAGAGATACTTCATGAGTACCTGCTTCATGGGTATGAATATTATGAAATTACAGAGCAAGAGTCATAGGCGGGGTGGGTACATTGTTAGCTTCACTGTCTGCTCTGAGCCACACACCATTCCTAATTAAATCCAGCCATTTAGTGTGAGTGTCCCAGATGTCTCCTGCACTGGATATTGAGTTGTATAGAGCAACTAGTGAAGTATGCTCAAACACCGATGCATGCAGCTGAAAGTATGCACAGCCTACTAGGCGTAAGAATGAATATAGTGAGTAATCACTACGATTCAAGGAAATGGATCCCAAAATTTAATTTAATGGAATCAATTTGAGTTGCAATGAGGGCACCAGCTGCATCCAATGTGGGATTAGAACTCTGCTCACCTAACTTTGCTTGAGCTAACTGCTTTTTTATTCCATACAATTTATAACATGACATGCAAATTTTACTTGAAGCTGTTAGTGTAGACTTTTCCCCACTGATCACATTAAGTTGGAATTTAAGACTTCTGGCGATGAGCAATGCCTAAAATAGTTTTTCTCTGCTTGCTTAAGTTTGCAATTGCAAGATTCACATGGTTGTGGGCCCTTTACTCTGGTGCGAACAAGACAGTAGTGATCCTGGCAGAGAGGTGTGCTTCCGTCACTGTCTACTGACATGCTCGTGTTTGTGACTACCTTCTCTCCTACTATTTCCTCTATTTCCTGTCTGCTAACAATGTTGCTGTGTCTATAGACACCCTTGGTGCAGGTGAGTATACCACATAGGACTTTAGTGGTGGGTGGCTTTTCCTCCCAACATGGGTGGAAATTAGGATTGTTTTTATTCCTTGAAGCTTGTTTGTAACAAGCATGACATATGCATGCCTCATTATTCCTTGAAACTTGTTTGTAACAAGCATGACATATGCATGCCTCATTAGGAGTGGTTTTGGTTGCTCTAATAAGTGCTGCAACATTGCAATCAGATTTGACAGCAAGATGTACATATTTTGTACTCTCTTTTCCGCACAAGTGGCACGGACCACATTTACCATCGTGTACGCTAATTTATGCCATATTGCCATACACATACCATACCACAATATAGATACGAGATCAGGTGGAGAGACGACTTGGGGGAGGAGAAAAATGCACACTTGAAACAGACACTGCAACTTCACGAGAGGAAAAAGGTTGCTGGAAGAGATGGAAGAAGAAATTAACTTAAGCCTATGTTTTACTACATGCCTGTTATTTTTCAAAATTTGAAATTGTGTCATTAGTGTCATCATAGCTATATGTTGTTTATTGTTTCAGCTATTATCTCATTATTGTTTACATATTTTTGAATGAAATGTTAGCATAATTTTGGAAAAGTGGAACATGGGACACTGAAGTAAATATTACCACAGTAACCTACAGGTATTAATCTATTGATCTTACCAGTGATGTGGCCAAAAAAGATATTTCCAGGAAATGGCCCACAAAAGAACAAAACCAGATCTTCACACCAGGACTTGTGCCTTCCAATGAATATCATTTGTTGGGATTCCTAGTAATCTATGGGTATCTAAAAGGGGTGCTAAATGCAGAAACTAAAAAAACAGACTTATTTATAGTATACGGAAAACAGTAAATTATTTCAGTCAAGGTTGCAAATGGTTTTGCACAGCCTGCATTGGACTTCAGGTAAGTTGGCGATTAGACTGAATAGTAGTCTCTTCTGGACCAGGGACAAAGCAAATCCGGGACGGTCTGGGACATTTCGGACGGTTGGAGCCTATGAACAACAAAAGCAGCTTCTTAGATAAGACAACATAGTTGCCAACTTTCTAAAATGAAAAATCGGGATAGGCCACGCCCACTAATTAACCGTCATGAATATCATTAAGATAGTCCAACAGGAATGGACACAAGAAGCAACTGATAGAGGTGAGTTGACCATAGACATACATACACTATATTTTGACAAGCGGAAGTAACTGAATTTAGCTAATAATCTTGATCAGAAAGGAGTAATAAGTGAAGTTCTGTGTCATTTCTTTGTTCTATTTGATACTTTCCAGGTCTATTTTTCGCTTGAGAACACCACTGACATCCAACAGTCATGGATTCTACCAAAATAGCCTGGCTATTTATAGCTACTTGTGTTCCAACTCTGGATCCTGAATATCACTGAATAATCACTAACCTCCTTGAGAAGACTTCAGCCATTCTTGATTCACTCACCTGTACCAAATGATGAACTTTTGCTGTTGTGCTATTATTTCATACAATAATATTTTGTTCTTTATTTCAGTGTTTTCAACCAAGTTTATATGAAAAATGTTTTATAGTAACCACCCTTGTAGATGGTTAACTCTATCCAGACTTGCTGACTGTGCATGACTGTGCAGCTCTGTGTAGTGGTGGTCAGGTGTGTGGCTAACTTATGTAACAATTCCTGGAAAAAGTAATGTGGGCTTATGTAAGAATACCCCCCCCCCCCCCCCCCCCCCCCCCCCCCCCTAAACCTGGGGATTTGGGGGGGGGGGGGGGGGGGGGGGAGAGAGGCTAAAAAAAACAGGGATTTTAGTTGGCAACTAGACTATGAGACAATGAGTATTAATTGAGATTAATAGCGCCTTTTTGTGGCAATATATTCATTGAATGGTTTTCTTTAATATATAATAACTATATTGATGAGTGGAACATAGCATGTAGAACAATGGAAAATCCTACTCTAAACAACAGTAATAATAATGAAGAAGAGGAAGATTACTCTGTTTTATTTTTTTGTTTGTTTCAGTTTGGTGGATAGTGCTGCTCCTCCAGTTCCTATTGCAACCCCAATCCCACCTCCTATTGCACCACCAATAAGCACTCCAGCTCCTGCAGCCACTCCAAATGTAGGAGCACCAATTGCTAAAGCTCCTATTGTAGCACCCACACCAGCTCCAACTAGTCCTACAGTTGCTCCTCCAGCAGCTGCACCTGCTGCATGTATTTTATAGTGACCGCCCTGAGTACCCTCTGCTGATTGGCCTGTTGGTGATTGCCGATTTAGCACCACAACAGAATTGTCGCTACTTAGCTGGTCTTCAAATTTAATTGTACATTCTTCAGTAAGGTGTGGGTGACATTTGGTTAAAGAAGTAAATAATGCTGTCTTGCCTGCTTGGTTCAAAATTTCATATAGCATTCTTGCTAGCCAAGGGTTTTCATCACCAGGAATTTTATTGTCAGCCTTTGAAGATACTATCACTGGAACCTCAGTACTTCCAAGAATTTCTCGCAATGTGGCTTCTAAGCGAGATATTTTAGACTGTAATTCTTGGTTGTAGTTTATTTCTCTCTGGGACTCATCCAAATTTTTATCCTTAACAAATTTGTCTGCCTGCGTTAGGACTATAATAGCGCGAGGAAACTCAGCATGATCTATCTTGTGCATGATCATTTCAATAATGCCTTTAAGCTCTTGAAGCTCCTGAACAACACTGTTTTTTTCAATACAGAACAGTAGAACGTGAGAGGTTTTCAAGTGGGGCATTAAATCTTCCAAGTATTCCTCGTCTGTCTTTCTACCGTCAAGGCATCCAGGTGTATCGCATACAGAAATACTGAACTGGTTTCCACCGAAAGTCCAACAAAAATCAGATTTCTGCACTTCAGTAGTAACTGGTTCTCTACTTCTCTTTGAATCAAATTCTCGCCTTCCTAGTAGAGTGTTGGAGAGCGTACTCTTACCTGCTCCAGTTTCTCCACATAAAATAATTTTTATGTTGCCTTCGTCTGACTCCCGTTCAGCCATTTTACAATTCGCCTGATAAAGGAAAGTTTGTTACTTTAAATCTAATAACGTAGGCCACGCCCCTAATAATACGGTTCTGTAACTTTGTCTTCATGTTTGTAAAGGGTTAATTGTGCAAAGATAACATTGAGGTTGCTGTTATTGATATGTCCCCTCAAGCATGTTTATACTTCTTTGTTTTACAATGTTTCATAACTTTAATATGGTAAACTCAAAACAAAATAATATAATATCAAGTGAAAGAACAATGTTAGTGTTGTGCTAAATCAAAATTGATACATACTATTTTTTATTTTAAATTTTATCACTATCACATAACTGCAATGTTGCAATCAAGGCTAGTGAAGATACACATATTTGTTAATATTCTATGTTATGTTTTGCTATCATTTCTGAAAGAAGATTCATTAAGTGTTCCCTGAAATATTCCTTGTGGCTGGCTTCCGTTTTCAGTTTTTTGCCACCATAAATAAAGTGATTGACAAAAACAGCCAAGGATGATTGATGAGCACCATTGGCACTGGCAATGCATTTTAACCAGACATCCATGACCCAGTTTTTCTTAGCAGGATCTTCTTTAATTGTAGTTTGATAACCAGCCGGTGTAACACGTAGTGTACTCATGGCTCCTTCATTGAGCTGCAACTCTTGCAAGGTATCCCTTACAGATCTGGATTGAATATGAACCAATTCAGTCCAGGATCTAGTAGAGAGGTTTTCGTCAGCAAAAGTAAGTACCACCATTATATTTTTTGGGTTTTTTTTTACAATTGGTGCTAATGCTCGAGTCAAAATTTCTTTAGTTGCGGAGAGCTTGACGCACACAATTACTAAAGCAGAAGGTCGTACCTGGTCGGATTGCAGTTGCAGGGGTGCCACCTCGCGGAACGAGCAGCTAATATTTTTGTAGGAACTTTTCCATTCTCCGTCGATATCACTAAATTCGTTTGTTATAAATTTGTTGTGAATCATAAATTTTATTAAGGTTGATTTACCAGAATTCTCTTTTCCACTCACAATTATTTTGATGTCAACTTGGAGGGAGCGCCAAGCTTCCATTTTCGTTAAACAATCTTGTGAGCACTTCAACAATTTGATGGCTAAAATATCATGACTATTGAACCATCTCTTAAGCAAGCGTAAGTAGCTGTAATTCAAGCCTATATTACGGTATACTTCTTCTCTTTCAGTGCAGCCAACCGTGCGAGCTTCGAAAGCTTTATCGCTGTACGCAACACCGTGCAGTTTTACGAAAGAAAGATACGAATCCCCGTACAGAAAAGGATCGCTGCAAACTTTGTCAAAACAAAGCTGGAGTATTTGGTGCTTATAGTCATTAGGAGAAACTTTTACAATTTCTTGCCATATGTTCCAAACCCAAGATTTGCCTTCGACGTCGCATGCTAGGTGTGATGTTGCATGCTCGTGTCTAACGTATCCAGCGGGTAAAAACGATATATTTTTCACTAAATCATCTGGTATGTTTATCGTTCTCAAGCATTCTTTTAGGGAACTCTCCCACCCTGCAATTTCTTGAGAATAGAAAAGACTTCTTGTTTCTTGAATGCTTTCTCCACCCAAATCGTCGTGTATTTGTTCGTATTGATCGTTGGCAAACGTCAATATTATAATGGCGTGCCTCCATATTTCAACCCCAAATTCAGAAGTTAATCTTCTTAAACAGTTGAGATCAGTATTGTTTTCCACACTTGGAATGAACCTTGTTTGGTTCATTGGAACTGTGTAAAGCAGTATCTTTTTGATCCCTGCATTTTGCATACACTTTATTTCCCTTATCCTTTTAATTGCCGCCTTACTCTTCAAATGGGAATCTTTATACATAGCACAAGTATCCCATACTTTAATTTCTTGCTCTTCAAAAGCATGGAAATTGTTACGTTGTTCTTTAGTGTCTGGATTATTATTTTCTTCAATCCTAATCCGGCACAATCCGTTGAACAACTCGGTCTTTCCTGATCTAAACTTTCCAGCAACAATTACATTTACTTCTTGGAAGGAGGATCTCCACTGCAATTCCAAGTCAGCAACACTGTCAAGGGGGTTCAGCAGAGCACACATTTTCCTGTTAATAATTATGAATGTCTTGAGGTGCTCACTTCCTTATATACCCATTAATTAATAATTAATGACTAATTTGTAATCACACTCTGCCTCATTTTACTATTACAAAATTTACTTGTCTAAAATATGGTTAACACAACTAGGACAAAGTTTTTATAAACAATATAAGCAGCAATACTAAAGCTATACAAGTCCTTCATCTTTTTCAGCTTCTTCTTTTCTTTTCTTTCTTGAAACAGCTTTTGTGACTGTTACCCCAGTTCCTACACCAATGCCACCTCCTACTGCAGCTCCAAGTCCAAGTCCAATACCAGCAGCAATGCCAAAGGATGGTACACCTATTGCTAAAGCACCAATAAGAGCTCCAACAGTAGCTCCAGTTATTCCAGCTGCGCCTCCAGCTCCAAGTCCTGCAGCCAATTCTTTGAGTTTTTCGTTAATTGTGGTCGATTTTTCTCCAATTATAATAGGGTGCTCATAGCTGTGTCTTCTTTTCAAATCGTCTTTCTTATTAAGGTCTTGCTTCACGATTAAACGAAATCTGTTTTTTTGAAGCAGGCAACCCTTAGCTTCTTCATTGGTGCTTTCAATAACAGCGTGGAATAGAACTGATAACCAGGATTCTTCATTGTTCAAAATAGAAAAACAATGGAAACTTCCAGCCGGTATTACTGTAAGAGTTGGCCTGAAATATCTGTGGATAGCTTCAGTCCAATTTGTTATAGCTTGTTCGTATTCCCTTTTTATTCGGTTCGTTACTTTGCTAGTGTTCAGTCTTGTTTGCCCATTTATCACAATAGAATCAGCGTGAGTGAGGACAACAATGCAATTGCCCAAAACATTGGGATGCATTAATTGTTCCAGTTCGTCGAAAGACCTTTTGTCCTCTTCTAGCATTGGGGTGTCCGAGGAAAGCTCTATACAGTACAAAAAGATATCAAAAGTAGTACTACTGAGGCCGCGCAATGCCTGACGGTAGTCGTCTATATTGTGGCGGGCATCATCGAAGGCTTCAATACATTCAACTTCAACGGAAACTCCATTAATGTTATCGGTTGAATCACTGTGAGTCAGTATTTCATCGTTATCTTTAAGTAGTTTTTCCCCGACGATACTGTTGCAAATAGAACTTGCATGACTTCCAGTTGACCCACTTACAGCAATTTTTATTCTCTTCATATTCTATTGATTTTACTGTGGAGCAGCAATAGCTTGGAATAGGTTAAGGGTGCAGTACCACTTGAAACCGCAGCGCTAAACCGCAGATGGAGGAGTTATGCTATGTATTTATTTCTCGTTGTCTGTTCAATGTACGCTTACTTTGTTGTTGCAGTTGAAACAGACACCAACAGACAGCTCTTATAAACCAAGTTTCAAGAAAAAAGACCGACCAGGAACTGAGAAACAACGGTACAAACCTTAAGGCTATTCAGCGATATTCAGGGGCGACCGTTGCAGTTACGAAGTCGATTTTTTTTTCCAGCGGTAGCCTAGGGGCTTCCCCACAACTTAACAACGCCGTATTTTTGATATTAGTATTTGTTTTCCATTTTTTAAAATATTTTTATATTTTTTGTTTTGTATCCTATTTAAAAGAAAAAACTCGTTGTTATGTTTTTTTAGTTGTGGAGTGTACCCCGTGTACAAAATATGAGTTCATTCTGGTCATCCAGTACTTCTGAATATCGATTTTTAGGTACGAAGCTAACTATTGATTCGTATTCATTTGATTCTTCAACTCCGCCCCCCAAAACTCTGAGCGCGCATTTATTGTGGGCAAAAATTCCGGGTGGTGGTGGCTCTAATTAGAACTAGTAAGGAAACACAAAAGAAGAGTTACTGTGCGAGTGAGCCCTGCGGGGAAGAGTACAAGACTTCTGGAATGTACTGGAGGGTCCTAGACAATGAAGAAGCGGCGGCGTATTAATGGCGCCTGGAGTCACTCGTTTAGAATAGGTATATCACGGCTCGCAGCTGCGACTTGAAGGGAGAATCTGCTTTGGTGTCTTTGGAGAGCTTGATAGAAGGTTGGTGTAGCGGGTAGAAGTTAGAAGCAGTTTCAGTGTGTTAACTTCCACTTCTCAGGAATTTTTGGTGCTATTTGTTAAAAGAAAATGTGAATTATTACTTTTATTGACTAATGTTATTTTCTTTCTACAATAATATATATTTATCAATTAGGCTGTTTATATGGCGGGAGATTAGTGTCAAAATTCAATAGTCTTTTTTTGCGACCTTTTTATGTATACGTCGTTTTTTTCAAGGACATTTTTCTAGTGGTGTGTCCAAATATTTTCGCAAAAATTTCACCGATATTTCCATGCAGGGAAATTCATTCCTGGATTTTTCATGGGAGAGAATTTGAGGGTATAAAGGGGAAGTTTGGGGGGGGGGGGGGGGTGTAGGAGGTTGTTTACGTACAAAGTTACGTTGCGGTCGTCGGGGAGTGTGCAAAGGTAGGTATCTGTGTGCGGTGTTTCACGTGTACACGGTGTTATTCCTGTATATGTGCTAATAACTCTGCACTTACTCTGTTGGCGGTCGGTGAGTGCGCAGTGGTAAGATGGCTTCTAACCGGCAGCGTAGTGACCAGAATGCAAGTATTTCAGACAATCAGTCTGGAGTTACTGCGGCACGCAGCTATCTTCAGCAGGCTCTGAGTCAGCTTGATCAATTTGAACGGTGTAAGTAAATTGCTCTCTTTAGAATTGTATCTTAAGGTAATACTCACCTCCATTTGCTGAAGATGCAGTCTGGCATAGCTAAACCCAGTACCAAAAGGGTCTGATTAGCCAGACTACTGAATATGCTGAGTCTATATATCGTCATATCTGTGGTTTTGGCTTAGCCAGACTACTGAATATGCTGCGTCTATATATCGTCATATCTGTGGTTTTGGCTCACTATGTGATACCGATAAAATTGTTTGCATCAAGACAATTTAAAGCTGTTATCTTTTTCTTTTCTTTTTTGGCTGTATGAGTTGGCATCAGTTAAATAGGCGTGAGTATGAATAAAATAATTTTTTAATGTTGATATTTGTCATTGTCTCCTAGCTCCTCATAATAGGCAAACTTTGCAACTACAGCAAGGTCCAGTTGCTCGAAATGTTAGTCCTCAGCTGCCAAGATCTTCACTTCAATCTACACCAACTAATTTTGATTTCACGCAAGGCCAGCAGGTAAAACGTCCATCATGGATGGCAGAACGTTCTTCCATATTTGGCAACCGTTCAAAGAAGTCCAAGAAAGTGAAACTGTCAATGTGGGAGCACGACTTTATATGTTTGGCAAGTACAGATCAAACTGTTCCCCCATCACCAATGGAAAAGGCTGAGTTATTGCGAGCTGGACTAGGACCACGTAAACTCAGCCTATTTGTGCATGGTGAGAGCAGTGAACTTCATCATGACATTATCACTGCATTTCCCAAACTTGCCTCTAGTGGGGGCTATGAACTGCTTCGAACTGTACCAAACAATAACAAAGAATTATGTGTGATTCCACCACCTTCAGAAGGTTATACCGTCGAATATCTAAAGAATATTGTAAGTCAAGCCAAGATATATGTCCGGCCTATCCAGAAACATATTTCTTTGGACGCTCCTCCATCAAACAGAGACATGGTACAATTTTTTTTTTGTATAATATTTTGAAATGGAATTCCAAATATTTTCTTTTTAGGATAGTGTCCCTACAGAAACTTGCTTGAACTGTGGCGTGACCATTGCTCTTTGTCAACTCAGAGAACACTTAAAAACCTGTGATGTGAATTTAGAGGCAAACTATTCACAGTGTTCACCAGTTCTGAACTTCGACAATGTAAGGATAGTATCCTTAAACTGAGGAAAATTAATATACAATTAATATTAGCTATTATTGCTACTTTTCATTTAAGAATTCAATAGAAAAAAAATCATTGTTTCGATTTTGATGTTAAATTCAAAGTAGTTCAAATTGTGAATCTTATCAGTTGGACTGTTTGAAAAACAAACAAAAAATGTAAATGGTCTGTGGTCATAATGTTGTGTTTATAGCGAAGGAAACTAGAATTTTAACATAAAAAATCAAATGCTACTAGATTAAGAAAATTTACTACCAAACCCTAATATTATACAGTCTATTCAAAGATCCCCTGAGAGGTCTCCACAAGAATCATTACATGCCTCTGAGCCCGAGTCTCCCACTAGTCCTTCATTTTCTCCTATTTCTCCTGTTCAGGTAGTCACCAATGTAAGATAATAGACTTAATTAAGTTAAGCTTATTACAATGCGTAAGTATTTATATTTTATATTTAGGAATCTTTTGTGGATTTAACATATTTGGAAGACAAGATGATAGCTCAAGCAGTACAAGAAAGTGTACAAGAAAGGTATGGTATAAAATGTTATAATAATAAATAGCTCAGGACTGCTTCTATCTTATAGAGAGCCCAAATGCTTGAAGGATATAGTGATTTTACTACAGAATTCGTCTGGCTTTACCTTTCCCAGGACGGAAAATGATTGGGCTGATACACCAAAATTATCAGTGGATATCAGAAGAAACTTTGTTGTAGTTGACATTTTAAAGGAAGCAAGAAAACCAAGATTTGATGAATTGAAACTGCTTTCTGTAAGATTATATTTTATTGTAGTTTATAGTTGTTTATTGGGAGCATATTTTAGTTTAATTTTGTAGGAGAGTCTGGAGTAGACACTGGTGGTCTAAGTCGTGAATTCTGGAGACTCTTTGTTCACGATGTGGTCATGAAATACTGTGTAGGAAAGCAGGGAATTTGTTTATTTATGAAGAATGTTCCAGCACTACAGGTATTTGTATTGTACATATTGCATAACTTTGGCTGAAATATTGCCGGATATTTCAACTGTCAGTGAAATAAAGTCAGTGGGGGGAAATAAGTACTTTATTTGAATGCTTAATACATGCAACCTTATCTTTTCAAAATACAACTCCTTGTTCATACTTAGCCTGTAGACAGATGCAGTTGATCAAAAAAATATCCACACATGAAATATAGGAAATTCTAACACGCCATGGATATGAGAAAATATCACATCTATCAACCATTAGACACATAATTTATTATGTATGTTTTATCATAGGAAGCTAACTAACTTTGTGACTTATTTTTATGTTAGAAGAACGATTTTTTTCTTATGGGTAAATTGACTGGGATGTCAATACTACAAGGAGGTTGTGGCTTTCCTGTACTGCATCCTGCTGCTTACAATTATCTGGCTACGGGTGATTATTTAGGACAGATAGTTAAGGATGATGATGTACCTGATCTTCATATTCGTCAGCTTTTGCAAGAGGTAAATTAATAAATGATATTAAAAGAATCTTGCGAAAATACACTACTTGGTTTCCTTGATATTTTAGTGTGCAAGTTTTCTACATCAATTCAACTTCAATACTCCATTATTCAAGGATGACCACATATTTTAACAGCTGACTAGAAGCTAGATAATCCCTACTAACATCAAATAAAATATAAGAGCTAGAATAATCTTGATTAGTCTGGTGTTGCGAGTATATGGTACAATGTATTTTATAGATGCATGCATGTAGTATGTTTGTGTGTAAGTGCAGTAGAGCAAAACTCAAAAAAAAATTCAGAAATCAATAACTTAAAAAGCTGTGTTTGCTTACTTAAGTACAGTAAAATGCTTTTTTACTTGTTCTAAATTCCACTCCCTACCAGAAGACTTACCTTTGAATGACCTATACTCATTATTATAATATTGTGGGGAAGACATAAGTGTAATCTTCCCCACCATAACATAGAACTCTATCTTTAGTTGGCTGTTATTTCTATTCCATTTATTCATTACTATTTGATTACCAAATTAACCCACGGCTTAGCGCGCCATGGGGCACGTGACAATCAGATGATTATAATTACTTTGTAAATCATTTTTGTTCATCAGTCATTGTTCAATCCAATATAAAATTTAGAACCTTTTATCGCACTTAGCAGTGTGAGGTGAAGAACATACACTCATTGGGATTGCTCCTGCCCCAGTCACAACAGTGTCCCCACAAAAATCAATGCTACCTTCAGTTCATTTTCTATCCCTCCTCTTCATCTTCCAATTTCAAACTCCTTCACGATGGCGATAGAACAGAGGGAACACACACATGCATACACATCATAATGCATACACCACCAATACACACACACACATTTAAAAAACCTATACACAATTGCATGCATGTAATCACACAATGCATAGACATATGAGGCACTAATAACTATTTCAATTTTAAATGCTGCAATTCTTATTTAGATCAATGTAAATTGAAAAAAAGAAAAAAAGAACTTTGATAGACAACTTCTCTATTTCTCATTTACATATTGACTTAACTGAGAATGATGACCAGCTCAGGTCACTATTCACAGATTCCACTAAAGAATCAATTCTTTTAGAAACTGGATTTCGATTGCCTTTGTGCCGACTTACATGTGCAGACAAAGAATTACTTAAGAGTACCATTAGAGATTATCATTCCCTAGTAAAAATAAAACCAGAGTTGGATCAGTTTGCTGCTGGTCTGGAAACAGTGGGTGTCTTCCAGATTATCAAGAAATACCCTACATTAATTGCCCCACTTTTTGTGAAACATGAAAGTTCCAAGAAGATAGATAAAGGTATAGCTATTTAATTAATTGTGTTATAATTTTTACATTCTGTCTCGTGAAGTAGCAACATGGGATCAACCTATTTAGTTATTATGATTACTCCATGCTTCATTTCTTAATACAGATTATTTTAGATCTCTTTTTGAAGTTGTTTATGCAATTGATCCTCAAAGAAAATGTAATGAAGAGGCTACATTCGTTTATTTTATGGACTTCATTGATGATTGTGAAGGTATGTAGCTATTAGTCTCGCGTAGCCAGACCCTTTACCTACAGCTACGCTGGGAAAGGGTCTGATGGCAATAGTACACCAGTTCAAAAGGAATGTAATTAGTCCTTCACCAGATGCTCCGTGGTTAAACCCTTATGTAAATGTAAAAATACCGCACACGAAACACTTCAGTGCCTAGCTAATTGCTTGTACAAAATATCTCTTGCACTGTAAGAGGTGGCACTTATTGGTGCGCTATAAGGTACAACATACTAGCTTATTCTCCTAGCTTATAACAGTGGCATTATAGTCACAAAATCACCTTTTCTTGTCAATATCAAAGAGCAAAGCTTTCTATATATCTACCATTTTACAAGCCCTAAATTACTCATCCTGCAGCCCTTCATGAATCCTAGTGTTTGGCACCTTATTCGCAGCAAGTTCCACTGTCCCATTTCAGTACATGGAAGTCTTGGGACTGCAAAAAAGAGCTGATTGAGTGGATGTGGTCAGTGTTTTGGTTTAGCGATTCCAGACTTTCTAGTTTTAGTTAAAAAAAATATCTTGAAAGCTTAGCTTTAGTTTTTTCCCCAAATTCTCACTGAAGATTTAGTTAGTTTTTAGTTTTTTCTTCAATACCATATTGTAGAAGATTTAGTTAGTTATACTATCAGGGTATTGAACCGGTACTATGTACTAATGCCACCAGACCATTTCCCAGCATAGCGGTAGGTAAAGGGTCTGGTTACGCGAGACTATGTAGCTAAGTGTTTGTTAAAGCTGTGAAATGTTAACCTTTAATACTTTTGCAATATATTTTATAGATCAAAATGTTAAGACTGCAATTGGAGAACCAGTTACTACTAATGATATATTGAGTTTCTTTACTGGTGCAGACTGTGAGCCACCACTTGGATTTGACAGAAAGCCTAAACTCTACTTTGCTTATGAAAAGTTAGCCTCATCCAGCACATGCGGACTTCACCTTACTTTACCCATGAGCCATGACAAATATGAAAATTTCAAAGAAGCTATGATTTTGTCACTTAAAGGACATGATGGTTTTGGAAAATGTTAACAATGTTATGCTGTTAGATATGTAAACACTCATTAAATGCTCATTTCTGATTTACAAATTAAATTGAATTACAACTTAAATCAATACATAGATGACAAAATGATTAGAGATATGTAGCTGATAGTAACACAAACACTATTAGCAGTGTTGTTTTTAGTTAACTATAACCAAAACCCCTTAGTTTTGGAGTAGTTTGCTTTTAAGAAAAACTAAGCCATAGCTAGAAACATGGAAAAAACTAAACTGGCTAATTATTTTAATATGCATGCTCAGCTGCAATAATACTAATAGCATTTGTTATTTAGCAAGGTAAATTGGAAATATTAACTAGCTACCACAAAAATTTTCAAGTAAAAAGGTAACATCATAAAGGATTCACCCTAGAAAACCTTATGGTGTCATAATTTGGAATGTTATAGGCAACTTAGCAAACCATACAGTTCATTGAAAATGACATTGTTTTTTATTAGCTATTGTTACTTCCATGTGTCTCAATTAAATTTTATTATCTGTAGCTAATATCTTCTTGGGAATATGTACAGTAGCTAGCTATAATATAATAGCTGTAAAAATGGTGTAGGGCAATGAGACAAACATGAGGCAAAGTAAAAACAAACTCTGGACAGGGATGATGTTGCTAGCATACCAGTCAACACCTGACTATTCAGGAGGGTAATTTATGATCATAAGCTAGTTCACACTTTCATTTAATAGGAATTAATTGTTTTAGTTGTTTTTTTTTTTGTGTGGTTTATACATGTCACTTGCTTACATGCAAATTAAGGAGATATAGTGACAGTTTCTGTCGAGAGTGGTTGTTGTTTTGTGGGGTTTTTTCCTGACATGTGCTTCAGCTTGCTAATTTAAACAAAATATTACAAGTAGGTGATGGCCTAAAGTTGGTGCCAAAGAACCCCTCCAACCCCCAACCTCGGATTACCCCCCTCCCCCCCTGCATTTCATTATCCTCACCTGAACTACTTTTCATGCTATGCCTCATTACTTATGTCATTGCCCTTCAATATTCATTAGTACTGTAGCTAACTAGCTATATCGTTAGAATATACTGCAACACCAGGATATTGTTTAGTGTGGTTAATACACACACTAGAGGCACTTTGACTGGTCCCAGAAGGACACAAATGTGCTAATTTCTGCACTTTTGTAGTAGCTAACATGCCCAGGAGTACTTTATTGTTCACTTTCTTTCTGTATATCAGGACATAGCTAGAATTTAATGTATTTGTTATCCCAGAATCATTCTACTAATTCACTGATATTATTCCAGAAGAAAATGTAGCTAGCTAGCTATTACCCATTATTGGTAGTAGATAGGCCCGAAACACAATGTTATTTATGAGGGTAGCTTTTATTTGATGTGACATAAACTACAATAAGGCATCTATCTGATTTTATTTGAGACAAATTGAATTGACTCCATGTAAAGTTCAATACCATACTGTGAGTTGCGATCTAGTGGATTAATAGTTTGTGACAATTCCTGATAATCTTGATTGCATAGAAAAGATGGGGGTGGGTCTATGTCTACCACATTGTCTTCATCAGTGAAAGGAATAGGTCCATTCCAGTCTATACCATGAATGTTCACCTGCAAAAAGATTGACAGAAGGAGTAGAGGCATGAATGAATTAAACTAATACTTGTATTGCTGTGCTTGCCACATTGTACTTTGTGAGCATGTCTCAAGTAGCTAATTGAGTAATAAATACACTTAGGGATATATGTACACGTCCAGGTTTCATAAAAATAAATGTTAAAGTAGTTTATAAAGAAAGGCCTTTTATTTCGCTATGTACTTTCACACTAGCTATATACCATATTTGCCATCCTCACCCAAGATTCGGCCCTGCATTAATACTTACTTCTGCAGTAGTATCGTCAGGGTGATGTCCACTCATCCATAACTGACTGGGACTCATTTGTGATTCAGATGATAAGGGATGATTATTCCAAGCATCCTTAAACAAAATTAAACTCCTGTTGATACGAGGCATATAGACATAGTGAAGACAAAAAAGATGGACATCACATTCTGGATCCAAAATATTAATATCTTCCATGTAATAAAAGAGACGATAATATAAAACGATACATGCACTAAATACATCACGCCATAACCGTTCAATTCTCTGATTGTGGACACTTTGTCCACAAATAAAACTTCCTCTTCCACTACCACGATGTCTGATCATAAAATCAGCCACTAAAACATTCTCACCCCCTCGATCGCCACGAACTCGACTTGGGATACCAAATATATCTGTCGCTTCAGAAAAATTACATAATACTGTAGATGACAGATTATTATTGGCACATTTTAAAAACACAATCATTCGACTGTATCCATCAATAGCTCCATGTACCACCAGCTTCCATCTGACAACATACAAACATTGTAATTTTATGAATGATCGATGTCAATACTGAGACCAATTTTTAAGAAAAAGAATATATTTCACACTTTAGTTGTAAAAATACCAATAAGCTTAGCTAGCTACTTGTCTTTTGTTTATGGATGCTGTCTCTTGCTCATGAAATATCTGGCAATATTCCACTCTGAGTTATGCAATAAGCAGTTATGCATAAATTACTAACAACACTAACAAATTTCTTTGCTTGATGTCAATATCTTAAAAAGCTCACTAAAGAGATTAAAATAACACAAGTGTTAGCTTCTGATATATCTGTTTTGCCAGTTCAGTTAGCACAAATTTGATGTACTTTCAATGAAAGCAAAGAAATTTTAGTGTATGCATGCTAGATATAGTTTGTGCTGCTAATGAGAGACTGTCCTGACAATATAAAACCTAATACAACTAGCAATCAATCATTGAGTTAGCGGGACAAATTTGTTAGTTGAAGGGCTACTGTAGTCCTATTACATACATGTTTTTGAGAGAATAGCTAATTACATGCAGATATATAAAATAGCTAGGCTACATAAAAAATACGGAAACAAAAGGCTATTGCTAAGTATTAGCTAGATAAGGACATTCCCTCATACATCATAGTAATACCAGGAAGAGTTGGCTCATTAAATCTAGTCTCATCTACTCCATTTTAGCTAAAGAATATATAGCAAGTCACCTGATAAGCTTGTGGTGTCCATCAATGTGCCATAGGTGCTGAGGACCACGAACTGAATAAGACCTTCGCCACTGTGATGGTAACATCCTCCGTAACAATGTACCATTGGGATCAACTCGACATTGTGATTCTCTGACACGACTAAACTGCACCCTTAAGTTTTGAGATAAAAGGTAACCATACATTTGCCGGTTACCCCAGTTTGGAAATTGTTGCTGCATACTTACGACAATTGTATCCAATTCTTCATCTGTAACAGCCGAGTATGTGGAACGCACAGATAGATTGAAAGTTAGCATACGGCGACGTATGGTGCTAATGGATACACCAATAATTTGAGCTATTTGTGGAACTGAAAATCTATTATTTATCAAAAATTCTAGTTGAGCTGGGGAAATATGGAAGGAAGGTCGTCCTACAGCGCCAGTAAGCACCACACAGGCTTGAGCAGAAGATGGAGAGAGAGTGTGACTACCAAAAGCAGCCAGTCCATCAGCTACATGACTAATACAGGCATAAGCTTGAGCGATACACTCAAGAGCTCCTCTTTCTGGACTGTCCAACTGTCCTACTAACTCTCGGGCAAGTAGGTACCTGTATATCATTTCCACACGCCATTTGTAATCTTCAGCTGCGACTAGAGTTATGCTACATCGAGCTTCTTCATCCAGATCAGATATAACTACTTGTAGGGTTTGCTTCATCCAGTTAGTACTCATCGTACCAAGGTGAATCTATCTACTTAGGGAGCAGGGTAGCACTTAGTCTCGGCGGGGAAAGACCCTTTACCAACTGTTTAAATAGGGGCGTGACTATAATAATCGTTTACAGTAGCAAATTCTCCCAATATTTTTTCTCCCAAACTTTCTCCCAAAATTTTTTTCTCCAAAAATTTCTCCCAAAATTTTTCTCTCCAAAAATTTCTCCCAAATTTTTTCTCTCCAAAAAAATTTCTCTCAAAAAATTTCTCCCAAAATTTCTCCCAAAAAAATTTCTTCCCCCAAAATTCTCCCCAAGAATTCCTCCTAAAATTTTCTCCCCACATATTTCACCACCACAACTTCTTTCAAAAAATTTCCTCCCAAAAGTTACCTCTCCAAAAATACAAGTCTCCTATTACTTAGTACACTGGACAAAAAAAATAAAGCGACGTACATTAAAAGATCGTAAAGAAAGACAGTTGAAAAATTATTAGCGTAATAATTAGTACACCCTGACAAAAAATTGTCATACAAAAAACCACGTATATTTAACGGTACATAAAAAGGTCGCAAAAAAAGACTATTGAATTTTGACACTAATCTCCCGCCATAGTTTATTATCAATTATTATTTTATTGATTTATTTAAAACAGAATCAAATTTTAGATCATAGTACTTTGTCTGATCTACCTCAACAGGAGGGAAGGTGCTGGCATGCTCTTCATAGAAATAGATGAGCTCCGATTATGAGCTCCTTGGTTCTAGGGTACAACTGGCAGGTTCACAACAAAAGTGCAGAGCAGAAGACATGGCTTCCTTGTTCTCCAGAGGAGAGAATAGTAGACCTTCGGCTCTCCTAAGAAGTCATGCCTCCTGAAGGGAAGAATACTACATACATTCTATTTAAACTAAGTAGAGGAAACTTGTTAGTAAAGCTGGCTAGTTGGTTAGTAGTATAGCTAGGTCAAATTAGGAGTGGTAATCAGCTACTTAGAACCTAGCTTAGTAGCTACTTAATTCATTGTTATCAATGGCCCTCTATTTAAACTAAGTAGCTAAACTTGTCAGTAAAGCCAGCTAGTTTGTTACCAGTATAGCTAAGTAGAAGTAGAAGTGGCTAATTAGCTACTTAGCTCTTAGCTTAGTAGCTACTTAAGTCTCTTTATTCGGTGCATCTGGTTTGATTGAAGTATACGTGGTTATTACAGAGTGTCACTTTGTACAATATCATGGTGGTGGCAGTATGTAGTAGAAAGCCATCATCATCATTTTGTGGTATTCCCCTGAAAAAAAAATAGTGGTGAGTAGTAGTAGTAGTAGTAGTAGTACATAGTAGTAGTAGTAGTAGTAGTAAGAGTAGTAGTAGTAGTAGTAGTAGTAGTAGTAGTTGTTGTTGTAAAAACAGGTGTATTCAAGTGACTAGTAGTAAGAGTACGGTTTCTTGACATTTGTCTAGTGCTAGGAAGTAGCAACGGTGCTGTTACTGCTACTTTTCGTGTCCAGGTGGCTCTCAAATTCAGGGACAAGAAAGAAGTATGAGGACCTAAGATGAGAAAGCAGTATGAGAAAGCAGTATGAGAAAGCAGTATGAGAAAGCAGATGAGAAAACAGTATGAGATAGGGCTCTCACATTCATAGTGTGGAAGTGATTCTCAAGTGAAGTAATCTATAACTGCGCACTCTACTATGGAATACTAACCCCGACAAAATTGCTGCATGAAATTCCTTCGATTCCCGGTAGAAAATTCCTGCAGGTCAATTCCCGCTCTTCTCGTTTTCCGCTGCTCAATTCCTGCTCTTGAAAATTCCTGCTGGTTAATTCCCGCTCTTGAAAATTCCTGCTGGTCAATTCCTGCTCTTGAAAATTCCTGCTGGTCAATTTCTGCTCTTGAAAATTCCTGCTGGTCAATTCCCGCTCTTGAAAATTCCTGCTGGTCAATTCCTGCTCTTGAAAATTCCTGCTGGTCAATTCCTGCTCTTAAAAATTCCTGCTGGTCAATTCCTGCTCTTGAAAATTCCTGCTGGTCAATTCCTGCTCTTGAAAATTCCTGCTGGTCAATTCCTGCTCTTGAAAATTCCTGCTGGTCAATTCCTGCTCTTGAAAATTCCTGCTGGTCAATTCCTGCTCTTGAAAATTCCTGCTGGTCAATACCTCAGGTTGAAAATTCCTGCTGGTCAATTATTAATTACAACCCTGAACAAAATTCATGATCTCTCAGGTACGGTGATCGACTCTTTTCGTTATGGTATGGATTGTTTTGCACAATTGGAATGGAATCAGTGATCATAAACCCTTTACCTATTGTTTTGAAAGAGCTGGGGGAAAAAGCTTGTAAATGGGGGAAAAAAGCTTGTAAATGGGACATTTAAATTAGACATAATTATAATGAAACAAAGCTAGTAGAATATTATTGATAAGTAATAGTTTAACTTAGGTGCTAAATTAGGGTTGCCAGTGCCACCCTTGTGTAGCCTCATTTGATCCACCTCTGTAGTACTAGTCCTGCATCAGCAGTAGTGGGCCCAATCTCCCCCTATAGTTTATGAAGTTAACTGCATTTCAGTGGTTAGTTCATAGCAATTGCCTGAGTAATGTTTATTACTGCCTATCCCATTCTACTACTCATAATTCCAGTGATTCAGCAATACAACAATTATTAAACTTCAGTGTTCCTCATAGCTCGTAACAACTGAATGTTGATGGAATGTAAGCAGCAAGGTAAGACACAGTTGTGGCCAGGATACCTCCCTATCAAATATGACCCTTTACCCCCTGGAATTGATGCCAGTTGTTTACGAAGTTAACAATACTGAATAGTTCATTTTGTTTTGCTACAAGTTACTAATTGAAGGAATGTAAATCGCAGGAATTCCTCACAAAAATATTATTCAAAAATATTCAAGAAAAAGTCACACCATTCCAAAACCATTGTTACAAACTATTGATAAAATCAATGATTCTTTAAATTCATCATAATTATTTCCATGCATGGTAGGAAGACGTAGCTGAAGGTCACAAGTAGAAGCTGTTGCTAAAATTGCCTCTTGAAAAATAATGGTCGGCTGCTTGTCAAATCCCAGAACTGGTATTTGTTCCGCTCCAGAAAGAAAAATCAACACGTCCCTCAGCTTACATTGTAATGCTCCACCTACAAGGAATAAGAGGAAGGTGAGAGAGTGGAGAAGAAATATATACCCCAAGTGTCAATATTAATAGATGAGTGATACAGTGTCATCAAATAATGGGATGACGTACAGAAAAATCTGCACAATGTGTCCAGCTAAAAGAGATTCATCATATTAAAAATGTATTAATAAGCAAGCCTATGGGAGAACGATTAGGTAGAATATTTTACTGGGTACGGCTTAACCTATGGCGATACAACTGGAAGAGCACAATATCTGGATGCTGACCACTAAGAATTGGAAATAAATTTGATGGAGGGCTATAGACATGGTCCCATGTTTGTCATGCGCCCAAAGTAATTGCCAAAAGGGAAATCAACAGCAAAATCATGGCAACCATACAAATAAAGCTAATGCAACTAACTTTACTAATGCTGGCAGCTTAATAGACTGATTTGTATATGTACTGAAATTCCTTACCAGACTGTCCGACTTTACATAGAAAGGTAAAGCTATGCCGTGAAATTGCCCAATTTTGTAAATATGCATCAAATTCCAAACAAACTTGGTATGACACAAATATTTTGATGGTTTACACAACAGGATGAATGCAGCATCATCTTGGCTGAGAAATATACCATGATGCTTGTAGCATTAGATAATTATCAATTTTTATTGCTAAAACAGTGTTAACAATGCCATGCACACTAAGTAAGATCTATAGAAACTTAATCACATCCAGAGCGAAACAGTGTGTGAAAAACTTGGTCATCGACGGGAGTCAAACCCAGGACTACTGGCTTTAGCCACCAGTGCTCTGACCACTGAGCTATGACCACCAAAGACTTCTAAGCCTCACGCATTGGACCTTCATACTGACAAGTTGTACTGCAATGCTGCAATCTCCTACTCAACAGCCATCGGGTATGTGCCGTCAGAACACATATTCGACCAAAAACACCTAATCCTCCAGGGAGGAGCCATAACCAGTGGATTAAAGGGGCTTATCAATACTACTATAAATTCTATGCTCATCCGTCATGAAATTAGATAGAAAGTCAATCACATCCAGGGTGAAAAAAGAAAAAGCCCAAGTATTTGAAAATGTGTGAGGCTTGTAAGTCGTTGGTTGTCGTAGCTCAATGGTCAGAGCACTGGTGGCTAAAGCCAGGGGTCCTGGGTTTAATTTCCAATGATGATTAAGTTTTTCATATGCCCTGTCCTCTTTTCAACTTGGATGCGATTAAGTTTCTATCTAGTTTTAAGACAGGTGAGCATAGAATTTGTAGTATTAAGTAAGACCTCATCCTTAAATTGCATGAAAATCAATTAAAGTAAGGAATCAATAAATGTGCATAATTACAGGCTCTTGGTTGCCTGTAGCAACCACTACCAAACTCAATAGAATGAAGCCAATAATGGTGGTAACAATTTAATAGAAATCACAAGTTTACTTAGTATCATAAAGTCATATATTATGTACTCACACTGGTACAGCATGTATCGCCACTATTCTTTTTACCGGCATACACTAGATATGTATGACATACCTCATTTAACATAACCACAGAATTAGCATGGGAATTAAGCTGTTGTATGATTTAACTTACTTTCACATTCATCCAAAAAATCAGCGAAGTGTATATATGTTTGCTTTTCCAATGGCAGTCTATTATTTCCCTCCTCCGAAAACTCACATTTAAACATATCCTTCAGATAAACTATTACACACACGCACACACATACACAAGCACGCATGTATGCACACAGTGTCGGGGGGAAAATCAAGTGAATTCTAAAAAATGTATTAAATAGTCTTACCAAAGGGAATAGGTAGGTCTATTATACCGGGAAACCAAAGGTATGATAATAAAACTTGGACAGCTTTTATGTGGATGCCGACAATTTTGTAAATATAAAAAATAAGTTTAATTTGGCGCTCATAATGGGCACTATTTTTCTTTAGAGGGTCACAAATGTGTTAATTGCCGACAAATATATGCTATACCTTAAATATGGCAAAGTATCTCAAAATTTTTCAATTTTTTGGTTTCAGTCAAGAAGAAAACATTTGAGAAATTCTTTTTTTCAATGATACATAAGGAGACTAATGCATCAGTAATATTTGTCATGACGCTGACATGAGGTTAAATAAAAGTCTTCTTGGCTTGCCCTTGATGCTCATAATCTTTATTGGATTGCCCTACCCATCAAAAATAATTTAACACTGTTCTCGATACTTTGTTGCTTAACTCATTCGATGCTGACTTCATTAAACACTTAAGACGTCTTTAGAATTCTAATTTGATTTAGGAATTTCTACCACAAACAACCACGAAAAAACCAGCCAGGCATCTTGAGTAAGTAGCTATAGCCTTACTACAAGCTAAAAAAAGCTTCTAAAAGCCTGAAACAGAACAATAACTACTCCCAACTTACAGCAGTTTTAGTTGAGACTTTAAAGAGCAAGAAGGTGAAGTACTTGCAATGTCTGATACGAAAAAGTTATCCATATGCTTCCAAAAATGCTGTTGAACTCTTTATAGGCTTCATACTTGGTATTTGTAAGTGTTTGAAGCCTGTTAGCCAACAACAAAGAAAAAACTTGACGCCCTGAAATTTCTCAGTCAAAAAAAAAAAAAAATAAATAAATCATGATTGCTGTTTTCAGACCAACTAAAAAAAATGCTATAACCAATAGGGTGTTAGTTTCTTTTATAAGAAAGTGCAATACTTTTGTTAAGTATAGAAAATAAACGACGCAATAATATTAAATTTTTGTTGATTTTGTTTGTTTTTTAATCAAAAAACGTAGGCCTGTTCTTACCTGCCTGTTGGCTGTTACGGCATTGAGAGGGTTAATGAAGATATGGAAGCATAGTTTCGCAAGCCACACCCTTTACCTAATCACTCCACTCTGAAGGGTTTGGTCAATTGCTCATACTAATCTCGTTCTACTGGAATGCAGAATTTTACCACATTTCATTAGTACTGTTTACACGTACAAAAAATTTTTACTGCTCCTCTTCATTTTGTATTATCGGGCAGGCTAGGCCTGCAGTATATAATCTGGGAAAAGAGTTGTGCTCTTTTAGGCCAAAATATAAAATACTACGATACAAATCTTTTCAGGATTTGAATAATGGAGCTTAATGCAGTACTTGGAAAAAAAATGTCTCTCTGCCTCAAAAAATCATTCACTCAAGCATATAACAGCACTAAGAATAAACTTGTCTCACCGGGCCAGACTAAGAATAAACTGGCACAGAGTCTGGAGCACGCAAGATTAATTACCAGCCCATTTTCAATCACAAGCCAAACCCTCCCCTAACGCAGAATACACAACATTTCTGGAATAATGAATGATACTGAATCTACTCCAAACAAACAGAGCTGGCTGCCAACATTTCCTTCTTCTATATAGTGTATTTAGATACTCTTCAGACTTGTGAAGTGTATGGAGAATAGAAATAGAACCACAAACCTTCAAGCAGCATATGTTCATAGCCTGTGAGTTCATTGATCTAACCAAATGAGGCTGGAAAGTTCATGGCAAGTTTTTGCCACCCATAACGACAGACTCAGAGCCAGCACCAGAATTTTGTATTAAATTTAATAGGTGTGAATGTATGTATAATTTCAACATGAAATCCCTGCAGCTCTAAAGTGTGTTCATGAAAAACAACAACATGAATCAAAGTATGTTTCAGCATGTGGTGATTGACCACAGAAAAAATAGCCTGAACTATGAAACATTGATGTAAATAAATCTTCATTAAATTAAAATATGTTGTACATTACTTCAATATTTTCAAATAGTAGCCAGGGATTTTTCTAGCTTTGCGTCACAGTGCGTATTGACTTAACCCTTTGCGTACGATGGTCACGAATTCATGACCTGGTCACGAATCTGTGACACACCGGGTGTGTCAAGAGAATATGGAAGAATTCGTGACAAGCTCTTTCCAGCTCTGTTATTACAGTTACAGAGCGCATAGCACTAAAACTTTCAGTAGCTTACATAGTATACATTTTGCAATCTCTATTCTACAAAATAAAAAATACAGTAGAACCTCTCTTATCCGGGCACCTTAGTTTCAAGGGGTGCCCGTACCTCAGATTTGCCCATACCTCAGAATGCATTCAAAATAGTGCTGCCAGCTGAACTGCCTATCCAAAAGCAGCTGTCAAATTTGCTAGTTGGGTTACTTTACCTAACCACAAGGTACATAGCAGCTGCCCTGTAGAGGGAGGTGCCCGCAACTTGGGAGTCCTAACTTGGGAGTCCAGATAAGGGAGGTTCTACTGTAAGTATAACTTATATCAAGTGCACCAACTAAATAAAAACAATTTTTTTCTACACTTTGTGTCTAGCTATTTTCAAATAGAACATCTACTAAGAAGTAAAGGCCTAAAGTAGCTAGAAATAAGCAAACTAAAACTAGAACTTACACTTGGGTGTGATTTCTCCTTTCATAAATATAAGCTAAAAAAATAGCTAACAAACTATGGCCTCCTCGATAATTCCAACTAAGTTTGTATTCAAAACAACTCTATAAACTATAAACTAACGAATTACCATAGCTACAATGCTAGAGGCAGATTATTTGAGGCCTAACACAAAAGAAACACTCGCCCGTTTTCTTTTTCCACGTGTTGAACTCCAACTGGTAAAACGCCGTCTCAGGCAACTAATTGGTTTTACGGCGTGCGCGTATTTAATTACATAATTGCTCGCCCGCGTTCGTCCGCAAAGGGGATAAGCAAATTTATTGCAGGGGCAAACCTAAAATCTATGGGGGCAAACCTAAAATCTATGGGGGCAAATAACATTTTCAGTTGAGCAAGAACCTTCTGAGCAGGGATGAAATGCCACTGCAGCCCCACCCACTAAAATACAACAACCTGGTAGCTGTTGCTATTGTCCTCAACTAATAGGTTCACAGAGGTAATATCAATTATCAGCAATTAACACATTTTGATGTAATCTGCATGACTTGTCACTTTTTCCTAATTAGCATAGCATGCTAGCCTGCCTTGTAATACGAAAATATGTACAATTATTTTTTGATAAATCGGACATTGTAATTTCTGTTCTTTGTCATTATTCTTTTACTAGTATGTAAGAATTTTTAGGGGGGGAAGGGGAATCCCATAATTCTCTGTATCAAACCCAGCACAACCATAATTTTCATTTTAACACTTAGAAACTGTGAACCACATAGTTGTAAATAATATATCATACTTACCAGCACTAAGCTCTATCTTGTCCTGCAGGAAAAACTTCTTCCATTCTGATGGGTTCTGCTGAATACATGTCAAAATTCCCAGGTCCTGCAAACCTTCAGCATACTGATCAATAGCAGCCTTCACTTTCATCATGCAAAAATAGTCGATTAATAACTGAATAATACCATTTATGTGTTCGTGATTGATTTGCGACAAAGGCTTTCGAAATCCCGTTTCAAAAATAAGAGCCTGCACTTCATCAATGCCCAGTGTAGCCTGAATCTCAGCACAGTCTTCACTACTTGACAGCTATAAGCAAAAATAGCGAAAACATTGATATTAACTGCTTCATGTATGCCTTGTGTGAAGGAGATTCAGTTTTTAATAGCTACAGTAGACCCTTTAATATCCGAACCTGAATGGGACAGCCCTAATTTGGATAAATGACATTTCTGGTTACTTGTTCATAATTAAAGTGAACAACAGTTAATTATTGTTGAATGAATGATTTCCATATCATTTGCTTCAGGCTTCTTGGTAATAGCGAAATAGATCAGCTGCTGCGAACTTTGTCATAGCTAGCTAACCAGTACAACCACCACCCACCAAGCAGCCTCAGAGTGCAGATCAGGGGAGATAAGAACAGGGCAGCTACAATACAAAGTAAACTTGCCTGTTGTGCATTACTTATTTACTCTTTTGGTTTTATGAGGCCCAGATATGTGAGGGTCTACTGCAACTAGTGGTGTGCAGAGCACAAAGTGGCAAGTGAGCAAGCCCAGCTAGAAAAAAAAAAAAAAAAAAAAAAAAAAGGTCAAGAAGCTGTATTTTTAGTAAAAAGGGCAGCATGCGCACAACTAAGAGAGGGACACATACCGAACATATAAATAAATATACAATATATCTGCGATTCTTCATTGACCACCCCTAATACCCTTCGCTCACTTGCGAATTATATACCCATTTCAGGGTGTGTCCTAATACAGGAAACCACACCAACTTCCTGGCCAGATCAACTGAAAATTGCTAGCTGTGGCTCTGTTGCTACCTAGGGCATTAAAATTTTGTATAATCTCAATACAGTAATTTCTGTGCTGGTTGATAATAAGCATAATGGCATATTCTTTCCAATAGTGCTGGTCTCACAAGCTGCTTTCATTCTCAGATTAAGTTGTGTTGCTAAGCTTTGAAAGACTGCAGCCACAACACCAGGCTCCCAAAACTCGAAATAATAAGACCAATAAAATGTGCAAATTATATGTATTTGCTCTATAACGACTATAACCATAAAACTGACTAAAATTCAATCCGTACGAATGATTTACACTTTACCTTCTCAAGAACGAATCTCAGATTCGGATAGGGCACATCTTCATAATCTATATTGATGTTAGAAGGGAATTTTCCAGTACTTAGATAGTCATATACTGGCGGTGCCAAAAATGGAATACCATTACCACCTTGAACAATACTCATCACAGTGAACCTGCCCAGATACTTGTAATGATTATTCTACAAATACATTTAAAACATTTAATCAGGTGCCAGACATATGATATATCGAAGTAGTATAAAATTGATATTGACTAATATTAAATATTGCCATAGCAATTGGAAGTACAGTGCTGGCGTACAGCTGCACCTGGTATTGCCAATCATTTACTCCTAATCACACAGAAACTACACCAATTTTTTTTGGAATTTTTCAGAATCTTGCAAGGTTCAACATCATAACAGAGATTAGGTGACTGGAATTCCATCAACCTCTAAGACAACCAGATCTTGTCCCTACTGAGTAACCACTTAATCCCTATACAACATTTCAGAACCTATTCAATGTGGTTCCATCCCAGCAAAAGCAAAGATCACCTCAAAATTATATAAAAGCATAGTCAGCAGTTTATTATTCTTCACATTTGTAAATCAGGGTCTCAAATACCCCAGAATTTTTTTTTTTTACTTTCTATAAACATTTTTTTTTTTAAGTTATGGGTTGTTCATAAAACCCTACATTTTGAAGCACTTAATGTTTTTAGCTGTTGGTGGGTTATGCTACTTGTGGTCAGACATGTGTTGTTGCTAGCTGCCGATATAGCTCTACCAAAAGACGAAGACTCTTGTATAGTGATTCCTAGTTATGTAAATGGGAGTCAGGTATAATTAAATCAGAGTTGAATATTGTCTATTGTTTTAATGTACTTCAGTAATAATTCTTTTGAACTGCTCTTGACTGTGTATTTCTCAAAAAATGTTCTTCCAAGCAAAACATCTTCACATAGAAATAGCTTTGGCCGAATTGCAGCCTCAAAATTTATTGGAAAGAGGTCTATGTCTTTACTGTGACCATCTACAGGAAAACCAGGCACAACACGGCCTCCTTCAAAACATTTTTTTTGTACTTACGGAGTTGTCAGTGTCCAGATATTGAGCTCTCCAAGTTTTATTGTTGAAGCTTAAATTGTTCCCGCTATTATAGACCTAACCGTTTCCTTCTGTTGGGGAACCTGCACTGACTGGTGCAGATGGACTTGTGCTGCTTACTGGGACAGACAGACCTACGCTGAATTGTGCATATGAACCTGTGCTTGCTAGCACAGACGGACCGGCATTCATTGGCACAGATGGACCTACACCCACTTCCAATTCGGGACCTGTGATATTACATCAGAGATACCAATAATAAACCTGACACAAACTTTTTTATCTCAATTTTGCAATTTTTTTTTGTAAAAAATGTAGTTACGTTATGTACTACATAACAGGAGTCAATAATTCCTCAGATGTGCAATTGAATATTTAGGATTTTGCCAGTAATTTTGTCAGATGACAGACAGTGTATTGTTAGTTGGTGTGGTAGCTAGAACTATTTTTTTGTGTGTTGCAACAATCAACTTCTACTGGGATTACATCTTTTCTTGTGCCTAGCAGCAAGTCCTCTTTGTTCCTCTGACTCTTCTACTAGCCATTGGCCACAACTTGATAACCCACCACCAAAGAGAGACCTGCCAGAATAAAACCAGCCCTGAAATAAAACCCAGGATCCCATATATTACAGACCACAAGGGGATTGCTAAGAATAGATGAGTAAGATCACTAACTATACTCAAGGAAGTTGAAGGCTGAATTTCTTGGTGGAGTGTTTTTTTAGGCTAGCCACGAACTACAACTCCTGGTCTGGGAACTCAATTAACAGTGCACTTGCACTGTTAATTGACCCTTAAAATATCTATATTGTACAGTAATCACATGCACACATACCTCACACGCACATATGTACCACACGCACACATATGTACAGCGCACGCACACACACACACACACATTGATTCTTACCTGAAGGGCTGTGGCATCCAAGTAGAAAAACTTCATGTTACTCTTTCCTACTAATAGGGAGTTAGCAGCCTCTGACATGAGAAGGCGAAAGAATTCTCTTTTGGGACCACCCAGATCCACTGCAGCTTCACCTACAAATCTAACCTATTAATAAAAAAGTATTATCTTATAGACTACGCAAAAATTGTGTTTTTCTTAAGAATTAGAAAAACTACCTGAATTCGTTTTAAAGTTGAAAACTTCGCCTTTTTGGCTTCTCTCATAGAATCCTCTAGAACATGTGTTCTCCTAATGTCAATCTCAAAAGATACACTATCTGACATCACTGAAGTCAATTCCTTCAGTATTTCAGCCACGGATCTAATACAATTACATAGGATGTAGGTAACTTCTTGAAAAACAAAAACAAACATAAACACCCCTACCTAAAGTCTGAGCATTTCTTATCTGCCACAGTCATACAGTCTTGCAAAGACTGGTCCATGCTTGAGTTCTATAAATACATCAATAATAGTTGTTGATAGTTTAGAGGATAGTCATCAGAGTAGCTCAAGCAGATAAGTAACAAAAACTTAATAAATGTGCAGTCAATAGTTGTGGTTTCAGTATCACTGGTGCTTTCAAATACATATATCTTGCGATGAACTATTCAACATATTTTCAGCTACACCCTTAAATACAATTCTCAATAAAAATTAGTTGTCAAATTACATCCTGAAAACAAACACATACCTTAGACTTGCACACAATGGCAGTGGTAGCTAAGCAGCATCTCTAGGGGAACTACTGAAGTAGTCACATGATACCTTGAGATTAATTATTTAAATGCTGTAAATTAGCTGTTAAGGGAGGAGGGTGGGGAAATGCCCTTAAAACTGGTTTTAACACAGACCTACCTCTGACTGGCATGGCACAATGGCAGGAGATGATGGAGGTGTATCTGAAATAGTAATTATTTTATTCCTATTTTGGGGCTTTAGCTCAATCCTTGGAAGATCTTCCTCATCATCAGTACTTTCTAGTCTAAAAAGTAACAGTACTCCTATGAGAACAACTGATAGTAAGAACTGAAGTGTTACCTTTTACATTCTTCTAAGTGCTTAGGGAGCTCAGGCAAGGGAATTTTTCGGCAGCACACTAAGCAGTTCTCCATTGGCTTCACATAAAAATGTATTATGAAACAATTGAAAACAACATAATTAGTACAACTTACAGGTGATTGGCATTCATTAGAACCAATAAGATCTAAATTATTCTGCAACTGGAGGATGTAAGTTCGCACATTTCCAACTCTGTCTCGTAGAATTTGGGGAGACGTCACACACAAAGAAGGTAATGGTTCCAAAACTTTGGAATTGCTTCTACACTTAGCAAATATGAAACCTCCTCCATCCTTAAGTTCCGAAATTCATCAGCACTGATATCAATATCGGGAATAGTTATTCTTTTCTCCCCCAAACCTGCCTCTAAAAGTAAATCCTTCTCTTTATCATTCCTCGGAATAATTTTCTGATGGCACTGACTCAAACAGAAGAATCTGTGAGTGTACGATGCTTTGCACTTCTTCTCAGCACTTGATGGGCACGATCTGTTCTTTCCTGCCATAAAAGCACGGCCATATTCCACACCCAGTTTTTTCCTTTGAGTGGTGAACTGCCTCATTCCTTTTGGTTGCGTAAGTGAGGAACGTACTCGGTGGAGATTGTGAAGGGCAGTATCACACCTTTCACGTACTTGGTCTCCTACACATTAAGGATCATAATATAACTAGCGATTTGCTGACAACCCAAATGGCAAGAGATGAGCCTGTCCACCATAAGAATACGCACGCTGAGACTATACCAAAACACTCATACCACATAAGTGTGCATGCATGAAATGCAAAATCTTAAGTACTGATTTGTATTTGAGAGATTGTTTGTCGAAGGAACTTAGAAATGAGGAAATGTCAGGTTACATGTAATACAAAAAAATCAATATGGGTCTGACATCATGTCCGGACACTGTGCCCATTGATCTGACATTTGCGAGTTTTGATCTAAAAATGTCAGATGACAGGCTGTTATATTGTGCCCTGGTAGTCAATGAATTGTGATGGCCTATGCAGTTTAAAATGTTGCACGTTTTTCTTAGAATCTATATTGCCCCAACCCCAAAATAATGGCTGCTCCATAAGTAAATTTTTTAAATATTAATAAAAAATCATCCGCATAAATTCTAAAAAAAAAAAAAAAAAACTTGTTAAGTTGCAGTAGGAGAATAGTGACAATGTTACAAGTGCATAGAACTACAGAGTCGGGCTTATGCACTATTTCCAAGAAAACACCATTACGTTTTACATAAGGACCTCCAAGCGATGGAAAAATGACCTTGAAATATACAAAAGTAGCGTGCAGTATTCTAGCAGCATGAGATGGTTATAGGGGCTACGGTACAAGATAAAGGAATTCCATGTTTGCTTGTCACGAACCGGTCAGTGATAACACTAAATGCATACATAGTGATTATAACAAATAATGCAGGGTTTTATTTAAGGGGGGGGGGGCAGGAAAAGATCCCTCCCCCCCCAATTTTTTTTTCTACTTCCCCCCAAAATATTGATTTAATTTGTCTCTTACTATTTGTGACAGGCTCTAGGAAAGGTACAACTCCGCACAAAAAAAATTCTTCATTTTATCTCTATACTAGTGAAAATTGCCTACCCATCGATACCTTACCATTTAAATCCATTCGCTTGCGGAAATACGGCGTTATGAAAGGCTAAGTTTTTTTTTGAGCCATTAACCCGAGAAAACGTGTCTCAAAACATTATTTCGTTTTGATCTTATGCGTGTGAATATTTTCAATGGGCTACTTGGACCACTTATAGATGGAATCCAGTGTTCAAAGTTAGCCAAAAAGTGGAAGAAAGGATACAGATTATAAGGTAAAAAATAATAATAATAATAAAAATCAAATAAATAAATTAATTAATTTAAAAAAAAAAATCAACATTTTGACTTAAACGTGCTTTTTCACTTGTACAGCAAAGTTTGTGCAAAGCAAAGTTTTACCTCTTCCCAGAGCCTTACACATACCTTTTTCATAAAAGGAACAATGGTAAAAAGACTTGCAGCTTGTTGTAAAGATGTGAGTGTAGAGACTGTAAACCTGAATAATGTAGCTACAGGCACATTATTTATGACGACCCTTCAGCTTCTAACCCCCCACCCACACACAACACACACACAAGAAAAAAATTCTAGATGAAACTTTGTAATGAACAAGTTCATTGCATTTAGGGTTCAGCTTAGACTTATGGACCAACGAAGCAGCCCTAACAAAAATGTTGTATGCATGCTGCACACATTCGTGCTGCCTTACTGCACTCATCATGTACATATGCAGCACATGTGCTGCAGGCGTAATGCTGCTATCAAGCATATATGCTGCATACAGAAAAATTGAAACAGCGCCTCACATGTGCCACATATGTGCATATGAGGGATGCATGTGTGCACAAAAAAAGCATGCCACATGTGTGCATTCTCTTGTATGCTATACATGCGCAGTGGCATGTATGCCACTCATGAGTTGTGCACCCTTCTACTTGCATGCCTGTGGCGCATTTCAATTTTTGTGTATGTGGCACACAAATACGTTTTGTGTGCTACTCATATGCAGCTACATGCATGCCACTCACAAGTTCTGATATCCTTCTATTTGCATGCTGCATGCCTATGGCGTATTTCAATTTTTGTGTATGTGGCACACAAGCACTATGGTATATTTCTGCATGTCTGCCTGGTAGACTTGGTACATATGCTGCATGTCTGCCTGGTAGACGTGGTACATGTGCTGCATGTCTGCCTGGTAGATGTGGTACATTTGCTGCATATCTGCCTGGTAGATGTAGTACATGTGCTGCATGTCTGCCTGGTAGATGTGATACATGTGCTGCATGTCTGCCTGGTAGATGTGTTACATGTGCTGCATGTCTGCATGGTAGATGTGTTACATGTGCTGCATGTCTGCCTGGTAGATGCTGGTACTCTGCCTTCGTTGTAGAGCTGGAATGAGTCAGGAAGTGGGAGCGCACACAACTCAAGCGAATACTATTGCCTTTATGAAAAGTTATAAGTAAGGAATCAAGTACAGTACTTATGTATGATGCACGATGATACATGCATTGGGTTTGAGTATGAATAACATTAATGTAAATGAGATTTGGTTCGTGGGTAAATTAACATGCACATGACACATAGCAACATGCACATAAGTGTTTGATATGCATGTGGCATAGTAGCAATATGCACATGTGTATTTGACATGCATGCAACATAGCACCAGAATGCACGTGCGTATTTGACATGCATGTAGCATAGTAGCAGCATGCACATGTGTATTTGACATGCATGTAGCATAGTAGCAACATGCACATGTGTATTTGACATGCATGTAGCATAGTAGCAACATGCACATGTGTATTTGACATGCATGTGGCATAGTAGCAACATGCACATGTGTATTTGACATGCATGTGTATCAACATTCTACTTGACATTCATGTGGCATAGTAGCGACATGCACATGTGTATTTGACATGCATGTGACGTAGTAGCAAAACAGGCATATGTGTACTTGACATGCATGTGACATAGTAGTGACATGCACATGTGCACCTAACATGCATGTGGCACATAAAACCGTGCACACATGCAAGGCAAATATATGTGACACATGTGTAAACTGCATGCTACTCTCCTTGTGAATACATTATAAATGTGGCATACATGCAGCACATATCTATTTTTGTAAGGGAGTCCTCTGCAATTGTGACCGTCTACAGGAAAACCGGGCACAACGCGGCGTGCGTAAATATCGAGAAAAGATTGATCGATTTCTAAAAAATGTATTGTTTCAAGCCGACGGAAGGGAACGGTTAGGTCTATTATAGTGGGAACGACTTAAGCTACGACGATAAAACTTGGAGAGCTCAATATCTGGACGTCGACAACTCTGTAAGTGCAACAAAAATTTTTTTTCGAAGGGTGCCGCGTTGTGCCCTGTTTTCCTGTAGACGGTCACAATTAATGTCACATCTGTCTGAATTCACCTAACACGAGTGTACCAATAAATTGATTGATGAATTTGTGAGTAGCAGTACAGTAAGATTATGCAATCACTACCCCCCCCCCCCCCCCCCCCCCCCCACACACACACACACACACACATTTAGACTCCATCAACATCCTTTCAGACCTAAGACCTTGGCTACTAACTCCACCTTAGACTTTCTTTCCACACATTCTACAGTGAAGCCTAAAACCTCTATTCACAGCATATATCTGACATGTTACTGGAAAGGAGCCACATATGCAAGGCTGCAGAATAGAGGGACAGAAAAAAAAACGTTAAACTTCGGTCTTCTTTTCATTTCAAGAATTAAAGATAATCTTATTCGTAGTAAATTTAAATGCAAATATTCCACTTTAAGTATTGATTAGAATGATATTTTTCATTTCAGTAAAATAAGGGGGGGGGGGGATTGGGAGCTATAACACATAATTGAAATTTAAAGTTAGACAGTGATGTGAGCAGTGCACCCCATCTGTAGACTCCCATCTTTTTTTTTAGACCCAGCTCCACTTACAGCCACAATCACTATACTAGGCCTTGGCTATTGACTCTACCTCCTCCCTACACAACCTTATCAACCCAACCTCACCCACCGACACACACACAGAATGTAAGCTTGCAGATCGAACTGAGTGACCACAAACCAACATCCCATTATACATCTGAGAAGTAGATAGGATTGTCCAGGCAGGTGGACATATAATATAGTAAACAAGGCCTACTAATTGTGGCTGTACATATTACATCTACAAGTGTGTTGGTGGGGTATTCAGATTAAAAGCTTCATAAACGTATTATTAATTTTTCATACAAACTACAGTCATGCTAACTATAATATGTCTTAAGTTTGGTGTGCCTTGATTCCAAATTTAGTTTTTTATGGTGATGGATAGAGGCCATCCCAGATTTGGCCCAATTAGAAAAATTCTCTGGGGAGTGTTAGGACGGACATGAGAGCTAAATTTTATATTTGTGACCGTCTACCGGAAAATCAGGCACAACGCAGCACGCGTCAACGTCAGGAAAAATCAACTGAATTCTTTAAGATGTATTAAATTAGCCTACGGAAGGGAACGGTTGGTCTGTTTGGTTTATTTATAATATTTTATGTCCTTGATTATTGTATGTGTGTGTGCTGTGGGATGTTGGTTTGTGGTTGCTCCATGCACAGAAGCTTTTTTTTAATTTTTTTATTTATTCTATGGTGGTGGAGGAAAGAGGTAGATATGATTGTCTAGAGAGGTGGAGTTATTAGCCAAGGCCTAATAATTGTGGCTGTAGGTGGTGAGCTAGGTCCCAAAAGATGTTTGTGGGGTCTAAAATAGTGTGTATGTTAAAATAGTGTGTATGTTGAGGTACTAATTTTCTGTCTAATTTTTCATGAAAGTGATTTTGAGGATAGTTGCAAAAAATAATCAGGCTGAGCTTTAAATTCTATTTTAGTCAACTCAATAACCTCAATTCTGTGACCATTCTTCTGTTTTGATATTATATTTGACTTCTAGGACATATAAATGTAACTGTCTACAGCAAAATCGGGTACAACGCGGCCCCCACCAAAAAAATTTTTTTTTTTACTTACAGAGTTGTCAGCGTCCAGATATTGAGCTCTTTTATCTAAGCCATGCAAAATGATGTAAAGCATTAGTTACAATGTTATTACCAAAACACCTTACTCTTCTAAACTTGAAAACCTGATTGTAATAGTCGTCTAAACTTAAAAACCTATAAGGTTGATTACTAATTGACACTAGGGATCATTCTATCTTTCATTGGAAAACAACATTTTGAACTGTAGTTCAGACCTTTTACTCAATGATATTTTGACCTTAGAATAGAAAGAACTTACCATCAGAACTGCTGGTACTCTCCTCTTCACAATTTTCACTACTGACACCGATAGAGGACAAAAAGTCTATGGCTTCTTTCGCTTTCTTCACCTGTCCAGGCTGAATAATGAACCCCGAATCTCTTCTCCCTCTACCACCTACACTATCCAAAGCACAGCGTGACTTAGAACTGGAGCTTCCTTCAGCCATCACACCCGTCCGAGGCCTACTCTTATCAGCAGCTGTCTGTACGGCTTCAGTAAACGATAGCACGAAATATACAAGCTTTAACTCAACACGCCTAACGCATGCGCATGCACAGTGACATAATACAAAAGTCAACGACCAAGCCACACCCCTTCATCATCATTTAAGCGTGCATACCGTAACACGTACAGCTTCTGGCCATGACTGGGAGATGAATGTGGAGGAAGTGCTGGAGGAGTTGGTGTGTGGGATAGAATTCGTGAAGAACAATCACAGAGACCCCACAGAGGAGTTATTAGAGTTTTGCGACCTTTTACTCCAACTTGCAGTTTTCATAGAACGCCTTGTTCCAGAGGAAGATGGAACTACTATTATCAGAGATATTCAAAGCATATCTTCTTTAGTTATAGCAGATTATGACCAATTTGTTCGTACAAGAAGTGTTGGCCGTCCAGCCCTACAAATCCATGAAAGTCAGTTGAAATTTCTCATTGCTAACGATTTTAAGGTCCCTGACATAGCAGGGTTACTTGGATGCTCTCCCAGAACTGTTCAAAGAAGAATGAGGGAGCTAGGAATTAAAAGTTACCGATACAGTGATATTTCAGATGACCAGTTGGATGAAATAGTAAGCAGTATGATTCAGTTTCAGCCAGCTCATGGAATACGTACTGTACAGAGCAGACTTAGAGCAAGTGGCTTTATTTTGCAACGCGAACGAGTTCGCGAATCTCTTTATCGAGTAGATCCATCAGGAATTGAGGCAAGATTACGAAGAACTCTTCATCGAAGACAGTATAGCGTACCAGGGCCAAACTCCTTGTGGCACATTGATGGATACCATAAGCTCATAAGATGGCGAATCGTTGTCCATGAGGTATAGATGGCTACAGCAGAATTCCAGTTTATTTAAACGTATCTTCTAATAACAGAGCAGATACAGTGTTTAGGGCCTTTTCTGGAGCAGTTTCAAAATTTGGATTGCCGTCACGTGTACGTGCTGATCATGGGGGTGAAAATGTGTTGGTAGCACGTTATCTCATGGACCATCCTGATCGAAGGCATGTTCAACGATGTTTTATAATGGGGAAAAGCGTTCACAATCAGCGCATTGAACGCCTTTGGCGAGATTTATTTTCTGGCTGCATTAGTTATTTTTACTATCTCTTCTATTCGCTTGAAGATGTTGGGCTTCTAGATCCAGATGACATATATGACTTGTGGGCTTTACACTTCGTTTACCTTCCCATAATTCAATCACATCTAAATGCATTTTCTGAAGCTTGGTGCAATCATCCCATTCGTACAGCAAACAATCGAACACCAAATCAAATATGGATTCTAGGAATGTGTCGTATGTGTGAAGACAATCCCACCAGTAGTGCAGTTCAAGGATTGACAAGCATTGCTTCTGTGGTGAGTATTGGAAGTAAAGTATCTTAAATGTGGATTAATATAGATGAATGTGCATATGGTGTATAGGATAATACTTTGCTTTCAGTGTATACTACCCACACTAAATTAATATTAATTTAGTCTCTGTAAAAGTTATCAGCTTGCCTAGCCTGTCAAATAGTGTCAACAAGAACATAAATATGATAATTGAGGGAAAGGAGATAATATAATTTTTTTAATGATTTTTTTATATTTTCGTTTGCTTTGAAATTTGGTATAAAGCTTCTTTAATTAAGGTTCTAAGAACAATCCATACGTTTTTTTATGATCGCGTGTGTATAGATATATTTTTACCCAGTGTGCATGCTCCTGAGGGTTATGGCAGTCACTTTGTAAATGTATCTGCTAAATTTGAAAAGTTTTAATTAGCATCAAGTACCAATTGTCAGTTCCTCCTCTTCACCTGTATTCCACCTATATAATCAGAGCTACCCTACCATATTCTCTTTTAGGATTGACCGACCCTTTACCATAGGCACAACACAAGATCATCAGCCATTATAAAAGATGATATTTAAATTGTCACCTTTTACCTCCACCCCTAAAATATCGGTTAAAACTGATTCAATTTTAATAAATTGAGGTACTCATTGGGCCCTTGTTTGTGCTCTTTTGGTTTCTACAAAGCTTTCGTGTGCCATATATTATAAACAAAATCACGTTTTACTTGCTTTTGTTGGTTATTGGATGATCCAAATCAGCTAGTTTAGGTTATTAGTAGTGCGGATACTAATATTAATTATTATAACTTAAATTAGAATGAAGGCTATGGCATCGACTGGAATGGACCCATCAGTGTCGAAGATGATGAAGATACTGTCACAGTTCCTGACTTTCCAAACAATTTGATTAGTCGTGACCAGCAAAGAAGGCTTGAAGAAGAACTTAATCAGCATGTTGACAATAGATGTGGAGTAGAACATTATCTCATGTGTCGAGCATTCATTAGCAACTAATTTTTTTTTTTTTTTTTTACATTTTCAGCCACTTGTTTCCATAACCAAAGTATTGTTTCACCTTTTGCTTAAGGTATTATAATTTAGTTAACGTGTGGTGCATGTGCAATGTAGTATTGCAAGATTTAAAAATAAATAAAACGATACATTCAGAATTGTGACAGGTTGTAAAAAGTTAGCTAGTGATTCGACAGAATGAGGAGCTTTTTTTTTTCTGTCAATGACTATAGCTAAGTTTTGGTTGAGATTAGGTTGTTGCTTTTTAATTGCCCACTCCAAGCATGTGAGTTGGTACATGTTCCAGCTCACCACTGACCTGTGAGACAGTGGCCACTACTGTGGTCACTGCCACCACTGTATGGCCACTAGTGCAAACTGCAGGGTCGAGTTGATTTTTGGGGAGAAGCGGGGGAGGGGGTTTGGGGAGAGGATGATGCATTCATTCATTTGAGGATTACCAACCAACTTATTGAACTGGCACACTCACTCATGCCCCCCTCGTTCCTCCCTCTACACACAGATACAAACTTTCTATTTTGCCCCTCTCCCACACACACACACACACACACACAAACACACACATACTGACAAAATCTCTATTTTGCCTCCCCCTTCACTAGCAAAAAATCTCTATTTTGCAACGCCCCTCCCTTGTCCTATAGCTAGTTTGAGGGAAATGGGTGGGAAGTGGTGGGGGAGGGGAAGTGGGAGACATCAAAACATTGGCACTGAGTATAGAATTAGCTAAGTGGCATTTCTTTATCTAAGTTAGCTATTCATGAACATGAAAATGACTAGCATATTATTATAGTTTATGTCGCCCAATATTATTAATATTTTGTTGTTTTCAAAAAAGTAATAGTTAATAAGAAACAAAAAATGAAAAAATGAATAAAATGTCATGGTAGCAATTGCAGTACATTTGACTAGAAGCAGGAACCACAGGTCAAAAAGCCTAACCAAACTATAGCATGTGGGTCACACAAACTAGTAGAGTAGCTATGAAGGTAAAAAAAAAAAAGATAATTAAATAAATAAAAAACTGGAGGAGGGCCCAATGTATAGCTTAAACTGTATGAATAATACATTCACAGACTTAACTAATTCTATGTTCTTCATTTGCAATGTCACTGATGGATTTGAACGGGATATAATATATAGCTATGTAGTTATATCTATGAATGGCGATTAGAAAAAAGAGAAAAAAATTAAACATCACTAAAATAATAAATATCAAAACACTGTAGCTATAGCATCTGAGGTAGCAAAAGCATGGGAAGTATTGGGGGGCAAGGTCTCCCCTCAAAATTATTGAAAGAGCCATGCCCTCCCCTAAAAATTATTGAAAGGGGCCATGCCCTCCCCTCGAGAATTATTGAAAGGGCCATGCCCTCTTCCCTTTTTACTTCAGCTTCATCAATTGGGAGTAGAACAAACTTAAAATAATACTCTCAAGACCCTTTTAGTGTAGCAGCATTATTGTGCCTAATATAATTAATAATGTCTCCTTTGACAGGAATTTGTTGCATTTCTTAGCTATAAGCTACTATGGCGACTGAATCACACACATACACAACAAGTCCACAACTAAATTTCCAAAAGTTGCACTTCACCTCTTTATTGAGTTTTACATGGCAAGTGCACATCTAATCATTCTACTGCAACAAAATGTATGCCTTTTTTTCTTTCTTTCTCTTCCATTATTTACTTAGCTTTTTTTTTATTTTTATTTATTTTATTTTTTATTTTATTTTTTTTTCTAGCTAGAAAATAATAATGCTTGATCCAATTTAGCGATGTCACAATGATATTGGCATGGTTGAGGAGTTGAATTTTTTCCTAAGAACAATAGCTGATTGATGTTAGCTAGCTATAGCTAGCTACCCTCTGCAACGGCTGGGTCACTAGGGTCTTAATTAACTGTTATACTAGTTTATGCCTGCAGATGCCTAAGTACATTCACCTACAGATGCAAAGTCATGTAAATTTACAAAACATATGAGCTATGAATCATTGTTTAGTCCATTTTTTGAAAGGAAGGAATAAGCTATAGCTAATAAGTCTCAAACTAGCTAGTCAAATTAGCTACTTAGCTCTTAGCTTAGTAGCTACTTAAGTCTGAGTTATTCGGTGCATAGCTTTTGATTGAAGTATGTAGTGGTTATTACAGAGTGTCACTTTGTTGGTATCATGGTGGTGGCAGTATGTAGTAGAAAGCCATCATCATCATCATCATAATCATCATCATTATTCCCCCCCCTCCCCCCCCCCGCCCCAAAAAAAATAGTGTGATAGTAGTAGTAGTAGTAGTAGTAGTAGTAGTAGTAGTAGTAGTAGTAGTAGTAGTAGTAGTAGTAGTAGTAGTAGTAGTAGTTGTTGTTGTTGTCGTCGGTGTATTCAAGTGACTAGTAGTAAGAGTACGGTTTCTTGACATTTGTCTAGTGCTAGGAAGTAGCAACGGTGCTGTTACTGCTACTTTTCGTGTCCAGGTGGCTCTCAAATTCAGGGACAAGAAAGAAGTATGAGATTGAAATATGAGAAAGCAGTATGAGAAAGCAGTATGAGAAAGCAGTATGAGAAAGCAGATGAGAAAACAGTATGAGATAGGGCTCTCACATTCATAGTGTGGAAGTGATTCTCAAGTGAAGTAATCTATAACTGCGCACTCTACATTGTGGAAACAGGAGCTAGCAGCCAACAGAGGTGTGATGGTGGACTGAACACTAGCAAAAAGTTGTGGCATTCCTGGGACGGAAGCTCTGTTTTCATACATGGCACAACGTTCACATCAATGTGACAATATTCTTCAGACATAAAAATCACGGAAATTGTTTTTCTTCTCTTCTCTTCTCTTCTCTTCTCTTCTCTTCTCTTCTCTTCTCTTCTCTTCTCTTCTCTCTCTCTTCTCTCTGTCTCTCATCTCTCTCATCTCCCTTTCTCTTCTCTTTCCTTCTTCTACCACATCACATTCTCCTTTGCATTATTTTGTTGCCATACTCTCTACCTCTGGGATTGTCCATGTCTACCAAATGGTGTTGTGGCATGCTGATGAGCTCAAACAAGAGTGAAACAATCTCCTGATTGTCAATCAAAATAGTAGCAATAGTAGTGGCAGTAACAGCAGTAGTAGCAGCAGTGGCAGCAGTGGGGGTAGTAAACCTATGATGATGATGATGATAATGATTGAACAAAAGCCCAGCAACAACAAATAATTGAATAGCAATGATAGTGGTAATAACAAGAATAAAGGGCAATGAATTAAAAATAAAAAAGTCACAGAATAAGAAAGAAGATGAATGATAATTAAAACAAAAAGTAATTAAACCATTGAAAAGGAATGGTGATTAAAAACAAAGGAAGAAAAAAAAAAGAAAAAAAAAATAAGTCAAGGAAAAAGGAAGACAGAGCCAGAAAGTATGAGACAGGTCCTCTAGCAGTATGTGAAGCAAGCAACCAAGTAGAACAAGAGGCCAACAAAGCACAGCACCAGAGCACGGTGACACCCTGTTCTCGGCTTAATCTTCCAGGTCCCAAGTGACAGTTGGTTTGAACGTCTGCCAAGCTGCTGCGTTCAGGTTGTGCGTTCAGTTGGTTTGGACGCTCCCGGCGGTAACGTTTGCGCGGCTGTAACGCTGGCTGCTAGGCAACACCACCCACGCCTGGTCATTTCTAGACGCCAAGGGACGCTGAGCCATCATTAATTAATTTGTCTAATTTTAGATTGTTTCTTATTTTGTTGTTCTCTTTTACTTGTCGTTTTTTGGTCTAGATTTGTAAAAGAAAGTTCTTAAAAGTGGATATACCAGTTCAGGTGAACCCGCCTGGATGGCCTACTTTCAAAGTCCGCCCAACTCGATGTGGAATTGGGAGAATTCTCAGCAGGACGGAGTTGTGAGAGCCGATTTGTCAACATGCAAGGCCAAATGGTTAGTAACTCTATTTCTATTTAAACTAAGTAGCTAAACTTGTTAGTAAAGCTGGCTAGTTGGTTAGTAGTATAGCTAGGTCAAATTAGGAGTGGCTAATCAGCTACTTACCTCCTAGCTTAGTAGCTACTTAATTCATTGTTATCAAGCCAGTTCTATTTAAACTAAGTAGCTAAACTTGTTAGTAAAGCTGGCTAGTTGGTTAGTAGTATAGCCAGGTCAAATTAGGAGTGGCTAATCAGCTACTTACCTCCTAGCTTAGTAGCTACTTAATTCATTGTTATCAAGCTAGTTCTATTTAAACTAAGTAGCTAAACTGGTCAGTAAAGCCAGCTAGTTTGTTACCAGTATAGCTAAGTAGAAGTAGAAGTGGCTAATTAGCTACTTAGCTCTTAGCTTAGTAGCTACTTAAGTCTGAGTTATTCGGTGCATAGCTTTTGATTGAAGTATGTAGTGGTTATTACAGAGTGTCACTTTGTTGGTATCATGGTGGTGGCAGTATGTAGTAGAAAACCATCATCATCATCATCATCATTATTCCCCCCCCCCCAAAAAGTAGTGGTGAGTAGTAGTAGTAGTAGTAGTAGTAGTAGTAGTAGTAGTAGTAGTAGAGTAGTAGTAGTAGTAGTAGTAGTAGTAGTAGTAGTAGTAGTAGTAGTAGTAGTAGTAGTAGTAGTAGTAGTTGTTGTTGTTGTTGTTGGTGTATTCAAGTGACTAGTAGTAAGAGTACGGTTTCTTGACATTTGTCTATTTGGAAGTAGCGACGGTGCTGTTACTGCTACTTTTCGTGTCCAGGTTGCTCTCAAATTCAGGGACAAGAAAGAAGTATGAGATTGAAATATGAGAAAGCAGTATGAGAAAGCAGTATGAGAAAGCAGATGAGAAAACAGTATGAGATAGGGCTCTCACATTCATAGTGTGGAAGTGATTCTCAAGTGAAGTAATCTATAACTGCGCACTCTACATTGTGGAAACAGGAGCTAGCAGCCAACAGAAGTGTGATGGTGGACTGAACACTAGCAAAAATTGTGGCATTCCTGGGACAGAAGCTCTGTTTTCATACATGGCACAACGCTCACATCAAGTGTAGCAATATTCCTCAGACATAAAAATCATGGTAATTGTTTTTCTTCTCTTCTCTTCTCTTCTCTTCTCTTCTTTTCTCTCTCTCTCTCTCATCTCTCTCTCTCTCATCTCTCTCTCTCTCATCTCTCTTTCTCTTCTCTTGGGACTTGAAAAACAAGCTTTTCGCAGGAATTATCTCACAATTTGGATCCCAAGTTTCAACGAAGACTTGCTTAATGCTCTTCTATCAGAAGAAAGTGTGGTCAAGCCTAAAAAGCCAGGCCCGAGCTCGTGCTTTTAAGGGGCATACGTAACAAATATACATATATACTAGTGGTGTGCTTGAGCATAAATATCAAGCGAGCCTTGCTAGTAAAAACTACTGTATTGTAACTACATAATATATATTTTAGCTTAATTCATGCAAACAGCATAATGAGCATTAATTTTAGCAAACACAAATACCAAATTGCACTCTCTGAGTTATGGTAACTTCTGTGTAGTATCAAACGTGAGCAATTCTGACAACCTTAATTACCAGTAACTCTTGAACAAGCTCTCAGTTACAAAACAAATAGGCCAGTGATATTGTTGTAATATTAGCCAACAAATATGGAATTACTACTTGCCTCAATTTCCTGAGTATTGGTAACTTCTGTAGTTACAAATTAAACCATCTGAATTACAAGTAATTTTTAACAACAAGCTCTCAGCTACAAAACAAAGGACCGTTAATTTTAGCAAACAAACACAAAAGTACTTTCTTACATCATTTTTCTTGAGTAGTAGTAACTTCTGTAGTATCAAATTTAAGCCATTATGACTATCTGAATTACCGGCCTCTCTTGACAACAAGTTCTCAACTACAAAAAAAAAAGGCCACAGTTATTTTTGTAATTTTAACTTACAAACATGGAATGTTTCCCTCTAATAATAATAGCTTCCTCAGAATTGTTATAAGGTAAATACGCGAAAAACGAGCGCACCACGAGCGTGCATGCCCGGACTCCATGTAAAATTGGTCTAGAACTATTATAGTACTTTCTTGTTTCTCGTTCAGTGGCAATGAGTTGAAGGGAAAGATTTGTTACTTAGCAAAGGTAAGAAAAACATAGCCCAGACAGCACTCATGTAGTGTTGTCAGCATCAACATAACATTTTTGTAAACATTGCCGTTATTTACTAGCATTCCATTGTTGTTTTGCATTTTATCATATAATTATAATTGTTCTTGTTGTTACCATTGCCATAATAATATTACTACTACTATTAATAATAACAACAAAAATAAAAATAATAAAAATAAAAATAATAACAATAATGAGTAATAAAAATAATAATAATAATAATTGTGCTTATGGTAGCTACTTGGACTGCCCTCAGAATTGCATAACAGGTAGGACTGCCACCAGACTTGATCTATATTATAGCTGATACTGCACCCTCAGCAGTAACTAATCAAATACTCCTCCAAGGCTCAGGTGTGTACAAAGGAGCAATAAATTAATAGCATAAGAGGTGTGAAGGTAACTTCAACCAAAGACTTATTGAAGATACGATGGAATAGTTAAATATTATAGCCATCCACCCACAAGTATAACATAAAAACAAACTAGGCACTTACTGTGCTCATTAAGTGAGAGCACACTAGCTAAGAGAATGTTTTAGAACAGTAGGTAAGTTACAGGTGTGATTATGCAATGTGTGATATGATAATATCTCTTTATTCTTCATCCTCTTGTGGGCAGCCCCACAATTATAGTAACAATAATTATTATTATCATGTACTGAACTCAGGTACTCCCATAGTGATTAATACAAATCAAACCACCCCAATATTTCTCCATATTACGTCCCCTTTGGCATTCTAAAAGTGTTATTGCATCTCCTTGGGGTTAATTCCAATTTTTCTGTCTTCATAATAAATTTTCATGGTAAATAAAAACATATCGTTTTGATATATCTATATGTGTTATTCATTTATCTATTAGTAAATTATCACTGTTATTATTGTGTGTCTTTAGATGCTGTGGACATTATGAAACTTTGTGTCTGTGTTGCTGTAGGGAAGCCAATATTGATTGCACAACCAGTGAGTGTTGATCCAGCAAACAAGGACCGAGTCAAGTCTTGATTTGCAGTTACCTCTTGACGAAGTACTAGAAATCGATGGCTCAGGCTTCCTGTATGAGCTCAAGACATACTGGGTTGGAGAAAGCCCCATTTTAGTGGTCATGCCAAGAAGAGGTGTGGTCATGGTTGTGGCCAGTACACAGAGATATGTAACAAAATGTGCCACTTTTAACTGAACATGTGCTTTTCCTTTTTTTTCTTATTGTCAGTATTTTTTATTTTTTACCTCGAGAATGCAAATTTGGCGTCTTGTAAGATACTGTAATTAGTCCAAACTTCTTTGAAATGAAGTGAGAGTATCTGGCTTGTACAGTGTATTATCACTCTTACTCACTTTACAGAAAAAATGTTCTAATAAGTGCACATTTCACGGTCTAATTCAGTTGGGGGTATTTAGTCTATTTTTCAATACTCAACCAACTCACACCAAGTATACCACTTCCTAAAATCTCATATTGCCTTCTGTTTGTATTTATAGTTGTTTAGTTGGTCAACAAACAATTCCAGTTCTTGGTCATTTAAACACACAGAATTCAGTGATTTCTCCGTTTGTCCTCTGTTGTGAACTGGGTTAGAATCAATCCTGTCCGTAGTGAGTCCTTGTTTGTGTTCAAATTCTGTCTTGATCATTTTAAGGACTTCATTATTGAAAAACCCCAGTATTGAAGTATCTTCATCCTTATGTTTGATGAGAAGTTTAATAGTTCTGTGAAGTGTTTCAAAATGTTGCTGCTAGGAATTAGTTAGTGCACGTGTACATGATAAATAGGTTATACATTGAATACAGTGAAAATCACTTGTCTATTGGGGTATGGCACGAGTGGCCCAGGCATGAGTGCCAATACTAGCGACAAACAAGTGATATTTCATTGTATTCAATGTATAACCTATAACTTATTAGTAGCATTTACTATTATTGTATTTATTTTATTATTTTACTAATAATATTATTATTACTATTATTATTTCATTGTTATTATTATCATCATCATCATCATCATCATCATCATCATCATCATCATCATCATTCAGTCATTCTTGGCTGAAATAATTATCATAATAGCAATTTTTTCTCATTCTAACAGCCTTAATAACTTAAACTTAACCCGACATTTCGACTTCTTGCTGAAGGACCCCTGAAGAGGACTTTGGCAAGAAGTCATAACATCGGGTTAAGTTTTAATTAACAATAGTACCTGTTATAACAAGAAAAATTTGCTATTATCATCGTTATTGTGATGAATTCTAGCTTGCGCAACCGTTTGCCAAGTGTAGATATAATATGTTAATGAATTTTATAGCTAATTAAAGCGTTTATGGCAGTTTACCCTTGTATAATTTGTGACAGTGTATGCATCTGAAGTGACTTCTTATCAATTAAAGAGTGTACGACAGTTTCCCCTCATATAATTTGTGACGGTAGATGCATCTGAAGTGACTTCTTAAATTAAAGTGTGTACGGCAGTTGCCCCTCATATAATTTGTGCCAGTGGATGCATCTGAAGTGACTTCTCATCAATTAAAGAGTGTACAACAGTTTCCCCTCATATAATTTGTGACGGTAGATGCATCTGAAGTGACTTCTTAAATTAAAGTGTGTACGGCAGTTGCCCCTCATATAGTTTGTGCCAGTGGATGCATCTGAAGTGACTTCTCATCAATTAAAGAGTGTACAACAGTTTCCCCTCAATAATTTGTGACGGTAGATGCATCTGAAGTGACTTCTTAAATTAAAGTGTGTACGGCAGTTGCCCCTCATATAATTTGTGCCAGTGGATGCATCTGAATTGACTTCTCATCAATTAAAGAGTGTACAACAGTTTCCCCTCATAATTTGTGCCCCAGTGGATGCATCTGAAGTGACTTCTTATTAATTAAAGAGTGTACGACAGTTTCCCCTCTTATAATTTGTGCCAGTGGATGCATCTGAAGAGAATTCTTAAATTAAAGCGTGTACAACAGTTTACCCTCATATAATTTGTGACGGTGGATGCATCTGAAGTGACTTCTCATCAATTAAAGAGTGTACAACAGTTTCCCCTCATATAATTTGTGACGGTAGATGCATCTGAAGTGACTTCTTAAATTAAAGTGTGTACGGCAGTTGCCCCTCATATAGTTTGTGCCAGTGGATGCATCTGAAGTGACTTCTCATCAATTAAAGAGTGTACAACAGTTTCCCCTCAATAATTTGTGACGGTAGATGCATCTGAAGTGACTTCTTAAATTAAAGTGTGTACGGCAGTTGCCCCTCATATAATTTGTGCCAGTGGATGCATCTGAATTGACTTCTCATCAATTAAAGAGTGTACAACAGTTTCCCCTCATATAATTTGTGCCCCAGTGGATGCATCTGAAGTGACTTCTTATTAATTAAAGAGTGTACGACAGTTTCCCCTCTTATAATTTGTGCCAGTGGATGCATCTGAAGAGAATTCTTAAATTAAAGCGTGTACAACAGTTTACCCTCATATAATTTGTGACGGTGGATGCATCTGAAGTGACTTCTCATCAATTAAAGAGTGTACAACAGTTTCCCCTCGTATAATTTGTGATGGTGGATGCATCTGAAGTGGCCCAAAACCATAACTCAAAACTGAGCGGTTGCTTCACAATGACACCATTCTTAGCTATTTTGTTTTCTTAAATTTTACTTCTTATTGTGGGCGGGGACTCATGATGATGCAGAAAGAGGTTTCCTGTCCAGGCTTTTAGGCTTGAACTATGAATTCTGACAGTACAAAGAGTGACCCTGGCAGTCACAGCAGTAATGGAGTAATTCCAGCAACCATAGCTATTGAGTTGGAGTATAAATCACCTTTCACATCTGGAAGAACTTGTGATCATGAAGAATTTCTGTATAAAATCCTACAATCATTATGCATTCCAGCATTCCAACTGGACACTCATAGTGGATGATAATCTCAAGAAAGAAATTAAAGTGCTATGATTTCCTTCATGATCATGTATATAGCTACTTTCGAAAACATTGTGTAAAATGTATTTTTTCAGAAAACTTGCTGTAACATTAGTTTTGCAGCTTCAATTTTTTTATCTGTATAGGAGCTTATGTAATTAAATAAGCTATTATATTTAAAAGTGTGCTTATAATTTAATAGTCTATTCCAACCCACAGTAATAACTGTGGTGTGTTCACTTGCACGATGAGTTTTAAATCATTGGTTATTTTAAACCAGGCTATTTTGCAACGACTAATGATGCAATGCTATTTTGTAATTTTTAAATTAAATTTATTATTTTTGTGTGCCAGGCATCAAAGAATAGGAATCCCTTCTTTTTTCTAAACGGGTAACATTGTGTTTGCTCCTATACCCTTAGTTCTTGCATTTAATCTATTGTTCCCTGCAAAATGATCTTCTGTCAATTCAATATTGGATATGCTATGAAGTGATATCTAATTGCATTTTGAAGAGTAGAACTTTTATAACTTAAATGCATATATTATTTTGGTTAATAGTTTTGTATTCATTAAAAAAAAAAGGCTTTTGATGGTGCACACTAAGTACTGAATGGAAAGATCACTGAAGTAATCATATTCATGAGTTTTAATAAGAATGTGGGATGGGGCATGCAGGCCTCTATAATTCACATTAAAGGATTCCACTTCAAGTATACCTCTATATAATTTTAGCACTTGAATGTGATGGTGAGTCCTGGTATAAACGTGGAGTTTGAAGTTATAATTCAATGCCATTCTCTTATGCATTATTTATGGCCTTGTTTATAACATTCTGTGTTTAAAAGGCGAATCCCCGGTATGCCCTTTGACCAAGCTCCTTCTTCATTCAAACTTAAAAAGTAGTTGTGCAAAGAAGAGCCTTCCAGAATAGCTCACTATTCATCAGTATGTTTAAAATGAGTGTCAACACACAAACAGGTGTGTATACAGTCATTTTTGCTTGTGATATAGTAGAATAATAAACTCTAGCTTCTATTAATGTCGTGTGTGTGTGTGTGTGTACCAAATTACTTCTTGATATCTAGCAGTACTCGACAGTATACTGTAAATCCTGTGTAGTTGAATTTAGCTGCGTCAATGGCCAACAATTTTCCTCGCATTGTTTTTGTGTTTTCCTTGTGTTAAGGTGCTCACAACTTATTGTTACCTATGTTAAGCTGTTTTTAGTTGTTGTTGTTTTTGTGTACTAAGCTGCTGTAATTTGCTCTAAGATTATATCTAGGAAGTTGACAAAAACTGGCCACCACAATTTTCCACTCATCGTGAAATCAGTACCCAACTTATGGGCACAATATCATGTTCCAAATACAGTATGGAAAACTTTTTCTTTAGCTAAAATTCACTAAGAAATACTTCAAAATACAGGAGGAAAAACTGTTGCATACTCTTTAATTAGCTAGAATTCACTAACACATGTGTCTATGCTTCAAAATAAGGGGGTGGAAGTGTTGCGTACTCTTTAATTAGCTAGAATTCACTAACACATGTGTCTACGGTTCAAAATAAAGGAGGGAAACCGTTGTGTACTCTTTAATTAGCTAGAATTCACTAACACATGTGTCTATGCTTCAAAATAAGGGAGTGGAAACTGTTGCGTACTCTTTAATTAGCTAGAATTCACTAACACATGTGTCTATATTCTTCAAAATAAGGGAGTGGAACTTTTGCGTACTCTTAATTAGTTAGAATTCACTAACACATGTGTCTACGCTTCAAAATAAGGGAGTGGAAAATGTTGCGTACTCTTTAATTAGCTAGAATTCACTAACACATGTGTCTATGCTTCAAAATAAGAGAGTGGAAACTGTTGTGTACTCATTAATTAGCTAGAATTCACTAACACATGTATCTACACATCAAAATAAAGGAGGGATGCGTATTCTTTAATTAGCTAGAATCCATAATAATAATGATAATAATAGTTGTAATAATAATAATAATTATTATTATAATAATAACAATAACAAAGATAATAATGAAGATGATAAAATGATAATAGTATTAGTTCATAATAATAATAATAATAACCACAATATTAACTATATAGATGTAGTAGTCACTGGGCGAGCGAAGCAAGGCTCTCACTAATGCGTCTCAATTGAGATTTGGGTATATATATATAATACTTATTGCATAAGTCAGAGTGTGATACTATGGTGAAATATTTCACGAGCAGGCTAATTTATTTTCAAGAGCCAAGGCGAGTGAAAATAAAGCCTGAGAGTGAAATATCTAGCCATATCACTCTGATGAGTGTAATAAGTGATTTATTCCACACTAGATATCTTCACTGAAGTAGTTTTTTGCACAGTGTAAACTTAGCAAAACGCACTAGGGGCAAGCTGATATTATAGCAGCTGCTCTAACCTGGCTGGGTAGGCTCCACTAGAATAAAGGTAGCTGTAAAAACCCAGAAAACTTGTAAGCCAGGCCTGGCCTGCCCAGTTGCTATAACTACTCTGGTAATTAGCTTGAGCAGTACAGCCATGAGATAACGCCATGAGATATTATGGGATATCTCACAGGTCACGTACCTAAAAATATCATTGTGAAGATATCTAGGGTGGAATAAATAAATAAATATATATATTTATGGCAAAGTTCAAAGAGGTCAATGCATGTCCACGCCCAGAGGCTACTTTAAAAATGTAAATAGTAGCGCAAAGATAAAGGCAAAGAGCTACAAAGACAGATGAGGACAGACATTCACAGTTAGGTCTTACAAACTTAGCGGAGTTCATTTACATTCTATTAATGGCAGTGAAGTCCAAAATGGTGACGGGATATTTCTTGAGATGTGATCGACTACCAGTCTTCATTCCTGGTATGTACTTTCACCTAGTAATACTTGCTGGCCTGCATAAATAAACTAACTGGGGGAAACAGCAGAAGTAAGTTTAATACGCCCTAGCAAACATGGCCAAAATGGTGGGTTTTTCTGGCTCAAAGAGTGTGCCAGCACCGGTAATATCAGAAGAAAGTGGGGTGTAGCCTAAAAGGCAGTGTTTTTAGGAGAAAAAACGGAACCACACGCATTGAATGGGCATACGCACAATCCATACATATAGCTATACATCGAACATATGCCCGATTTTGCATTATCCACCACTAACAGTATCTCACTCGCTGATAAATAACACAAACCCGATCCGATTTTCAATTGTTCACCCCTGACAGTATCTCGCTCGCCAACACATATCCCCTATTTTCAATAGAGTTACCGCAGATAGTGTCTCGCTCGATTAGCTCACTCGCCAATTACGGGAACCCCCCCCCCCCGAAATTTCGAACGGTTGGCCTGACTTGCGTTCCCTCACGTGTTCGCTAACTCTGTGTCACCACGCACGTCCATCCACTCCCCTCCTATACACATTATTCTCTATGTGCTATTTCCTTGACTTCCTTTACCTACTGGCCTGGTCCTCATATATAAACTTGGTCTAACTCCGTTAAAATATTTAGCCGCTGTGGTAAAAATGAGCGCTTGAGGCATTTATTCCGTGAGAAAATACTAACTGCGGAGAATTAATAAGGAGACCTGCGCTGTATCCCTGTAGTGTGTAGTGCAGTTATCATGGCCTCTTCTGCAGTGCTCAACATGAAGTTGGTTCTTTTATTCACTATTCTTTCCTTCTCCTGTGTTGCAAATGGTAAATTGAGAGATCTTTACACTTTATTTCTCACATTTTGTTTTTATTACGTAAAGAAACAGTATGTTGTTTTATTAAAAAATGGCTGACTCCGTGATATTGTATTCACAGGTGTAGTGCTCAGGGTTCAACTTTCTCCAAGGCTGGTGGGAGTGAAGGAGACTGAGGTTGCCAAATTCAGCTGTAAATACTCTTGTGCAGTGACTAAAAGCAACTCGCACACAACCTTGTGGCTTCTCGGAGACAGGCTCTGGCCAAGCAGCTTCAGCAACAACCAACGGAGTCGTTCATGGTTTACCCTGAGGGCCGGAGGGGGACTCACGATACTCAATGTTGAGGACAAGTCCACCTGCATGGGGCAAAGTGGACATATCATCCATGAAATGAGCTTGGTGGTGACGAATGCAAGCAAATGGAACAGAACACCGTTGCAGTGCGTGGCTCAACCCACTTCACCAGGATCCATAAGCTTCTTCTCAAGTTATAGTATACTCTTCGTGGAGCCAGTTGCAAGTAAGAGGCTTAAATTATACAAAATAATAGTCATGTTAAAAAAAAAATATGGTTCCAAACTTGTAATTAAACTCAGTCAACAACAGCTTTTTTTTGTTTTTTGTTTTTAATGTAAGTGAGCAAGTCTGGAAATTGATTCAATTATTATAAAATTCTGTTTAGCTGGCCTGATATTAACTCAATTGGGAAATGGCTCCATACAGGATAAAACACGTCATTACTTACTACGATTTAATATTATGCAGAAAATAACACCTCTACACCGGCTCCAGCTACACCTATGCCTTGTCCAACTCCGGCTACGGTTACCAATGAAATCACAGTAACCAAAAGTAAGTGCTAGAAACTGTGTTACTGCAAGTTTAGCTGATCTACTAATTAAACAAACAATTATAAACAATTTGTTTGAATAGTAACCATAAAGTTCTCTTAATTATTTCCTTTTTTCCCCTCTCTTTAGCAATCCCTCTAGTCAGGGAAGTCACTAAGATTCGTGAAGCGTTGGTGCACTCCTCCTCCAGCTTAAGTGTCTTGTCGTCATGGCAATCCCAAGTACCACACCCTACCAATGTCCCAGCAATAGGTACTTACTACATACGTTTCCATGTGAATGGTTGTCTGCAGCCCCTCTTAACAAACACTCATGCTCGTGTCCCATTTACTTAAAAGCAAACGAGATGGGATGCTGGTGTGATTTAATCTCATAAGGTATTTTCATCATCACAATCAAAACTGCGCCTTCTTCTCAATAAGTTTAATTAAAGGGGAAATTTCTGGCTTAAGCAAAACTATACAGGAACTACAGCCCAATTAGAATGTCTGGTTAACCTATTACAATTAACATCAATTAATGAGTATATTGCATTCAATTTACACTGAGTTATTGTTTGTATTGCTTCCAATTATTACACCCCTTTTGTTGTTTTCCTTTCTATGTTAATATCAACTAAAGGAGATACTCTGGACTGAATGAATGAAGGACTACTATTTTAACATCTACAAATGAATCAAAAGTAACCCAAAATCCAAACTGTCATGGAAAACACTACATAAATAACTTTACTTCAATTAGAATCATTGCAAACGTGCTACTCCTCAATATATACAACCAATTGTCCTGGAGACTTGGATACCATTTTCTTATTAATTATAATGTGTTATCGCTGCTTATTATGTCATTTGAATAGCACGGACAATAGCTACATGTTACAAGACAGTTATACAAAATATAAATAAATATAAAATAAAATAAGAACGACAATAATTAATTATAATAACTATAAGAATTAATAATAATAAATAAATAAAAAATATAATAATATTCATAACAATAATAGAAGTCACAATAATAATTATAATGATAATAACTAAACATAAATAGTTTGGCCCACCAAACTCAGCAAGTTAATCAAAGGCACGCTTCAATGCTAGAAATGAATGTTTGTTTGCTTAGTTGGGTTTTCTCCATGGGTTTCATTCTCTCATACCAAATATTAAATCTTGGAAAGAAAACGAATTCTAGAGTAAGTTTACACAGGTCTGTGCATGAATGAACCAAGTGCTCAGCCCCTCACAATTGAAGTCTCAGAACTCACTGATGTTGGTCACACCTTCAAATCTATCTCAATTATTTAGGGGACTTTTCTTCTTCTCTCATTCTCCATTTCATGTCATTTCATTTCTTATGTGGACAAATTTTATTATATGTGCATTATAGTCTTAAAATGAAACACAAAACAAGAAATGAAGACAAAAGAATGATCATGTAAAGTACAAAATAAAAATTAAGTCTGTACATTGATATTACTATAGTCCAAGCCCAGCGGTGAAACCACACCCACTCTGGGTAGTAATCGAATAGTATCGTCAGTGAGGCTGCCATCGTCATCGCCATCTTGCTCGGAGCTTCCAGCTGCCGCACCCGAGGAGTACGCCAGTGGCGGAGGAAGCCATTCAGGTGCAGCAGTGGGAGGAGCCATCATGCTGTAAGTGGGAGCCGATGGAAGGCTAGGAGGCTGAGTGCGAGGATTGCCAGCCGTCACTGGAGGCGTGAGCTGGCCTTGCTGCTGATTAGCGTCCTCTGCGTCCACTTTGACGGACTTGTCTTTCCCCGTCACGGCCTGGTCGTACGTGGGAGTCTAGTTGGGATCGTGCAGGCGACCGTTCTCCCTTGGTCGAATCGTGACCGTGCGAGTAATATGCCGCAAGTGGACTCCCCACTCATTAATTACGTACGTCGTGCGTTGAGTGTTCCCTTCCAGTCCTAGAGTTCTCTCCACGCCAACAATATGAGATCTGGAAGAAAGAAACAAAAGAATTAATAATTACTTTCATAACCCAAAGTTCCAGTTTCAAACACAATACAGAAGTCTCACTCAAAATATGTCCAACGAAAACATTGCAATCCCTCCCATCTCACACCACACTTAATTAACAAGCTTGCATATATAATTTTTTTGATCGAAAGGCAAACATGAAGTCAACACATAAAAAAATGTGAACGTCACCCTAACTATTAATTCTAATTAACTTAGCGTTGTTCCAGACATCTAGTGCCCAACACATGAACGAAGAATGCACTATCTAAAATGTCTTTAGCTAGACATGCTCTAAAAATACTGCTACACTACCAACTCCAAGCTCAGTCTCCTACATACCAACTACACGAGAAGAATAAATAGCTAAAATTCTTAAGATTGGAACTGCATAAGGACTCTGCCTTACCAGAAATGTGCTAAAACAATCATATGTGCACTTCAAGTTCTTGAAATATGAAAGGACAGCATCAAACACACACACACACACAAACATACACACATAAATTAACTGATCTCCACTCACAGTCAATATTTAGTGCAGGTGTCAATTATCACTCGAGACTAAAGTAAAGACCACCCTTAACGACCAAATATTTCATTTATGCACGGTAACCATGACTTGCAATTTGCACCATTTTTGTGATTAGCGAGGAAACCCACCAATTAGAGGATAAGGTTACTGGGAAAGTCATTCATTTTCAGTGACCAAATACAGTCACTGAGGATTCACAGCTGTAGACAGAGTCTAGTAGCAAACTACACAGGAATAGTTGGTAAAGTATTTACACTGGAATGGTGCTGGGTAAGTGTGACAACACCACTATTAAATGTATCGTTGGTACCTGAGGTATAGGTGGTCAATACTTGCCTTAGTACAGAGGCCTTCCAAGATATAGATAAAACTGTAATTTGTGGATAAAACTAACCCAATTAATAGAATTAATAGAATTGGTCATAGAGACCTGCAAGCAATCACATCGTATTAATATATTATTCATTTGATACAGGAGAGTATCACGAGTCTGTTGGCTTAGTATTTACATGAGTGTTGCAGGCACGAGTGTAAATACCACCAATCAGACGAGTGATATTCTGTGGTATCCAATGAATAATAAATTTATTATGTATTGCTCATGTGTGAATCCCATAGTAAAGAGTTTCTTGTGCAATAAACATGTTATAGCAACGAGTTTCTTGTGCAATAAACATGTTATAGTAATGAGTTTCTTGTGCAATAAACATGTTTATAACCTAGGGGGATGTGAAACCCAATGTGATATCTCTCAACACAGGTGATACAGGAAAATATTGCCTTAAGTCACACACACCACAAGGCTGCTAAACAAACATCTAAGTACATGCACAACTCGTGCACGCACACACACACACACTAGTAAGTACACACATAGACTCATGACTTCGCGATACACTAGAGCACACACACACATGTACTTCAAACACGACTTCACACAATTATTCAACATTTTTAGAGTTTAGCTTTCAAAAGTTGATTGAGTCTCACCAATACATCAGCTTGGTTGTCTAAAAAATGGTGGCATATCAAAACCTGTCTCAGAGCTGGCACGGCCACAAGAGAAAATAATGCAACCAATTACTAACTTGTAAAGGCTAACAAGTGACTGCATTCGGCTCCATTAGTGCTGACTCGTTAAAGAAGTCCCAGAAACTGTAATTACATGCCTTGAGAACTACTTAAGTGCCACCTCCGACACTTCATACTCTGTGCTCCTGAGAAGCACAATGACTTACTCACTGTAGGCTAACAACCTTGTTACTATATTCTTAGGGCAAGAATTGACACGATTAACTTGTTGTGGGGGTTTCGAACAGGCTGCTTGAGGGAACAGAACCTGTACACCCTTCCTAATCAGTAGACTGCCACCAGTTCGCTCTTGTCCAGAAGTTTAATGCTGTACTTTCAGTGCCAGTAGAGTAGCTAATTTTGTAGCTTCCCTCCACCTGGTTGACGTTACAATGAGTGGCGACATTGTAACCACACTACACAATACTGTGAAGAATGGAACAAAACAATTATTTTTACTCAGAGAAAATATTATTCCAGCCATTGTAGTGTACCACAGTAAGAGCAGAGCAAGAAATGCTGCATTAATGAAGTTATCCATGATCTTTTTTAAAAGGTTCAAAAATTAATATTACCATACCGTCAGGACTGATATCATGGGGGCATAGATGAAGAATAATGAAAGTTCACATATTTTCACTAGGGCAAGAATATCAAAGCATACACTCTTAAATTTTACATTCGACAAAACAAGAACTGTGGCGAAGGAGTATCATTACTGTTGGAATCTGTGTCATATTAGAGTGGTCCTCTGTGACTATGAAAAATTATTTTAAATGATGCAATATTGAAGGACATTCACTATTTTGTAGCAAACATACAGATCTCAATGTGTGTTACTTCTGTGACTGCTATCTGTGCGAAAATACCCAACAAGAAATTGGTATGTAGCAATAGACGTGTGTACCCAATTAGCTAATAGAATTAATAGAATTGGTAAGTGGTAGCATAGAAACCCGCAAGTGATCACATCGTATTAATATATTGTTCATTTGATACAGGAGAATATCACGAGTCTGTTGGCTTAGTATTTACACGAGTGTCACAGGCACGAGAATAAGTACAGCCAATCAGACAAGTGATATTCTGCGGTATCCAATGAATAATACATTTATTATGTATTGCTCATGTGTGAATCCCATAGTAAAGATTTTCTACATTTTATAGTAACGAGTTTCTTGTCCAATAAAATGTTATAGTAACGAGTTTCTTGTGCAATAAACATGTTTATAACCTAGGGGGAGGTGATAACCCAATGTGATATCTCTGAACACACAGGTGATACGGGAAAATATTGCCTTAGGTCACACACAACACAAGGCTGCTAAACAAACATCAAAGTACATGCACAACACATGCTCGCACACACAAACACACATACACACTGGTAAGTACTCACACAGACTCATGACTTCATAATACACTAGAGCACACACACATGCACAAAAGTTAATAAGTGCATTCAAACACTGACCATTGACTTTAGCTAACTAATATGGAATTACATGTACTTCACACCTAAAGTTTCCCCAACCCCCTGTAAAATAAGCCATTCTCACTATCTTTATGACCATTAGATTAGAATAAAAGTGCACTCAGCTACTAACAGACAGCCAATTAAAAAAAATACTAATAGTAAAGGTTTTCAATTCCATGGTAACTATCAGTCCTTGCAAATTTTTGTGACTTGAAAAAACCACAACAACACCATGCAAGAGGTCTGATATAGTGAAACTATAGGAATGGGAGATTATAAGAGTCAGTTCAATGAAACTATATGAAACTATAGGAGTAAGTACAGGGAGACTATAAGAGTCGGTACAGTGAAACTATATGAGTGAGTACTAGTGTATCGCGAAGTCATGAGTCTGTGTGAGTACTTACCAGTGTGTGTGTGTGTGTGTTTGTGTGTGCGAGCATGTGTTGTGCATGTACTTTGATGTTTGTTTAGCAGCCTTGTGTTGTGTGTGACCTAAGGCAATATTTTCCCGTATCACCTGTGTTCAGAGATATCACATTGGGTTATCACATCCCCCTAGGTTATAAACATGTTTATTGCCCAAGACACTCTTTACTATGGGATTCACACATGAGCAGTACATAATAAATTTATTATTCATTGGATACCGCAGAATATCACTCGTCTTATTGGCTGTACTTATGCTCGTGCCTGCGACACTGGTGTAAATACTAAACTCTACTAAGACTCGCGATATTCTCCTGTATCAAATGAACAATACATTAATACGATGTGATTGCTTGCAGGTCTCTATGACCAATTCTTTTCATTCTATTAAGTGGGTTATAGCTCAGGTAAACAACGATGCATTTAATAGTGGTGGTGTCACACTTACCCAGCACCATTCCAGTGACTGGATGGGGGACTTTACCAACTATTCCTGTGTAGTTTGCTACTAGACTCTGTCTACAGCTGTGAATCCTCAGTGACTGTATTTGGTCACTGAAAATGAATGACTTTCCCGGTAACCTTATCCTCTAATTGGTGGGTTTCCTCGCTAATCACAAAAATGGTGCAAATTGCAAGTCATGGTAACCGTGCATAAATGAAATATTTGGTCGTTAAGGGTGGTCTTTATTTTAGTCTCGAGTGATAATTGACACCTGCACTAAATATTGACTGTGAGTGGAGATCAGTTAATTTATGTGTGTGTATGTTTGTGTGTGTGTGTGTGATTGTTGCTGTTCTTCCATATTTCAAGAACTTGAAGTGCACATATGATTGTTGTTAGCACATTTTTGGTAAGGCAGAGTCCTTATGCAGTTCCAATCTTAAGAATTCTAGCTATTTATTCTTCTCGTGTAGTTGGTATGTAGGAGACTGGGCTTGGAGTTGGTAGTGTAGCAGTATTTTTAGAACATGTCTAGCTAAAGACATTTTAGATAGTGCATTCTTTGTTCATGTGTTGGGCACTAGATGTCTGGAACGCTAAGTTAATTAGAATTAATAGTTAGGGGGACCTTCACATTTTTTAATGTGTTGACTTCATGTTTGCCTTCCGATCAAAAAAATTATATATGCAAGCATGTTAATTAAGTGTGGTGTGAGATGGGAGGGATTGCAATGTTTTCGTTGGACATGGGATTTTGAGTGAGACTTCTGTATTGTGTTTGAAACTGGAACTTTGGGTTATGAAAGTAATTATTATTTCTTTTGTTCTTTCTTCCAGATCCCATATTGTTGGCGTGGAGAGAACTCTAGGACTGGAAGAACGCACGATGTACGTAATTAACGAGCAGGGAGTCCACTTGCAGCATGTCACTCGCACGGTCACGATCCGACCAAGGAAGAATGGTCGCCTGCACGATCCCAACATGCCTCCCACGTACAACCAGGCCGTGACGGGGAAAGACAAGTCCATCAAAGTGGACGCAGAGTACGCTAATCAGCAGCAAGGCCAGCTCACGCCTCCAGTTACAGCTGGCAATCCTCGCACTCAGCCTCCTCGCCTTCTATCGGCTCCCACTTACAGCGTGATGGCTCTTCCCACTGCTGCACCTGAATGGCTTCCTCCGCCACCGGCGTACTCCTCGGGTGCGCAGGTGGAAGCTCCGAGCAAGATGGCGATGACGATGGCAGCCTCACTGACGATACTACTCGATTACGACCCTGAGTGGGTGTGGTTTTACCGCTGGGCTTGGACTATAGTAATATCAATGTACAGACTTAATTTTTATTTTGTACTTTACATGATCATTCTTTTGTCTTCATTTCTTGTTTGGTGTTTCATTTTAAGACCTTCAATTGCGAGAGGCTGGGCACTTACTTCATTCATGCACAGACCTGTGTAAACTTACTCTAGAATTCGTTTTCTTTCCAAGATTTAATATTTGGTATGAGAGAATGAAACCCACGGAGAAAACTTAACTAAGCAAAGGAACATTCATTTCTAGCATTGAAGCGTGCCCTTGATTAACTTGCTGAGTTTGGTGGGCCAAACTATTCATGTTTAGTTATTATCATTATAATTATTATTGTGACTTTTGTTATTGTTATGAATATTATTATATTTTTTATTTATTTATTTTTATTAATTCTTATAGTTATTATAATTAATAATTGTTCTTATTTTATTTTATATTTATTTATATTTTGTATAACTGTCTTGTAACATGTAGCTATTGTCCGTGCTATTCAAATGACATAATAAGCAGCGATAACACATTATAATTAATAAGGGAATGGTATCCAAGTCGTCTCCAGGACAGTTGGTTGTATATATTGAGGAGTAGCACGTTTGCAATGATTCTAATTGAAGTAAAGTTATTTATGTAGTGTTTTCCATGACAGTTTGGATTTTGGGTTACTTTTGATTCATTTATAGATGTTAAAATAGTAGTCCTTCATTCATTCAGTCCAGAGTATCTCCTTTAGTTGCTATTAACATAAAAAGGAAAACAACAAAAGGGGTGTAATAATTGGAAACAATACAAACAATAACTCAGTGTAAATTGAATGCAATATACTCTTTAATTGATGTTAATTGTAATAGGTTAACCAGACATTCTAATTGGGCTGTAGTTCCTGTATAGTTTTTCTTAAGCCAGACATTTTCCCTTTAATTAAACTTATTGAGAAGAAGGCGCAGTTTTGATTGTGATGATGGAAATACCTTATGAGATTAAATCACACCAGCATCCCATCACTCGTTTGCTTTTAAGTAAATGGGACACGAGCATGCGTGTTTGTTAAGAGGGCCTGCAGACAACCATTCACATGGAAACGTATGTAGTAAGTACCTATTGCTGGGACGTTGGTAGGGTGTGGTACTTGGGATTGCCATGACGACAAGACACTTAAGCTGGAGGAGGAGTGCACCAATGCTTCACGAATCTTAGTGACTTCCTTGACTAGAGTGATTGCTAAAGAGAGGGGAAAAAAGGGAAATAATTAAGAGAACTTTATGGTTACTATTCAAACAAATTGTTAATAATTGTTTGTTTAATTAGTAGATCAGCTAAACTTGCAGTAACACAGTTTCTAGCACTTACTTTTGGTTACTGTGATTTCATTGGTAACCGTAGCCGGAGTTGGACAAGGCATAGGTGTAGCTGGAGCCGGTGTAGAGGTGTTATTTTCTGCATAATATTAAATCGTAGTAAGTAATGACGTGTTTTATCCTGTATGGAGCCATTTCCCAATTGAGTTAATATCAGGCCAGCTAAACAGAATTTTATAATAATTGAATCAATTTCCAGACTTGCTCACTTACATTAAAAACAAAAAACAAAAAAAAGCTGTTGTTGACTGAGTTTAATTACAAGTTTGGAACCATATTTTTTTTTAACATGACTATTATTTTGTATAATTTAAGCCTCTTACTTGCAACTGGCTCCACGAAGAGTATGCTATAACTTGAGAAGAAGCTTATGGATCCTGGTGAAGTGGGTTGAGCCACGCACTGCAACGGTGTTCTGTTCCATTTGCTTGCATTCGTCACCACCAAGCTCATTTCATGGATGATATGTCCACTTTGCCCCATGCAGGTGGACTTGTCCTCAACATTGAGTATCGTGAGTCCCCCTCCGGCCCTCAGGGTAAACCATGAACGACTCCGTTGGTTGTTGCTGAAGCTGCTTGGCCAGAGCCTGTCTCCGAGAAGCCACAAGGTTGTGTGCGAGTTGCTTTTAGTCACTGCACAAGAGTATTTACAGATGAATTTTGCAACCTCAGTCTCATTCACTCGCACCAGCCTTGGAGAAAGTTGAACCCTGAGCACTACACCTGTGAATACAATATCACGTAGTCAGCCATTTTTTAATAAAACAACAGACTGTTTCATTACGTAATAAAAACAAAATGTGAGAAATAAAGTGTAAAGATCTCTCAATTTACCATTTGCAACAAAGGAGAAGGAAAGAATAGTGAATAAAAGAACCAACTTCATGTTGAGCACTGCAGAAGAGGCCATGATAACTGCACTACACTACAGGGATACTACGCAGGTCTCCTTATTAATTCTCGACAGTTATTATTTTCTCACGGAATAAATGCCTCAAGCGCTCACTTTTACCACAGCGGCTAAATGTTTTAACGGAGTTAGACCAAGTTTATATATGAGGACCAGGCCAGTAGGTAAAGGAAGTCAAGGAAATAGCACATAGAGAATGCAGTAGTCCCCCTCTTGAAAGACCACCCTGGTAAGCGACCACCCTGGTAAGCGACCACCCTGGTAAGCGACCACCCCTTTTATGCGACCGTCATTCGTGGGAACAGAGCATACTACAGTATTTATCACCCCTGGTAAACGACCACCCCGCGAACGCGACCTGCGACCGGCTAAGTAGAGCTGTTAACTACCACTTTTAGCAGGAAGTATGTATCCGCATGCGCACTAGGTCAGTTGCAGCTGCTATTTTTGGTTCTCTTTATTGCTTTTTTAACGAGGAAACGCGTAATTCGGCGATAATCGGTTAAGGATGAGCAGAAAAAGGAAAGTCCTTACTTTGGAGGAGAGGGTGTCAGTTATCAAGAAAGCAGACGGTGGAACTTCTTGCAGAGCTAGCTTTTGCATCAGAATTAGGAGTAGGTAAAACACAAGTACAAACAATAGTAAAAGAGAAAGAAGACATTATGAAGCGGTGGGAAGAAGGTGAGAGATCTAATGTTAAATATTGCAAGCCCAGAACTGCTGGTTATTGTGATCTGGACAAGATTATGTGGGAGTGGTTTACTAGGGCTAGATCGAAGAATATACCAGTGAGAGGTAAAATGATCCAAGAGAAAGCTTTAATGTATGCTGCAGAGTTTGGTCACTCAGAGTTGACAGCTTCTAATGGGTGGCTGGCTAAGTGGCAGGCAAGGCATAATGTAAGAATGTCAATTTTGTCAGGTGAATCTGGTGATGTGGATAAGTCTGTAGTGGAGGACTGGAGCAAGCGAGTAGTAGTAGATTCAGTCGAACGTTAAATTGCATATTTTTTGAAACTCCGCCTCCCCCTAGTGAAAGACCACCCCTTTTGAAAGACCGCTATTGCTGGAACCACAGGGTGGTCTCTCAAGAGGGGGACTACTGTAATGTATTAGCTCTTTGCCTTTATCTTTGCGCTACTATTTACATTTTTAAAGTAGCCTCTGGGCGTGGACATGCATTGACCTCTTTGAACTTTGCCATAAATATAATATATATATATATATATTTATTTATTTATTCTACCCTAGATATCTTCACAATGATATTTTTAGGTATGTGACCAGTGAGATATCCCACAATATCTCATGGCGTTGGTTATCTCATGGCTGTACTGGGCAAGCTAATTACCAGAGTAGTTATAGCAACTGGGCCTGGCTTACAAGTTTTCTGGGTTTTTACAGCTACCTTTATTCTAGTGGAGCCTACCCAGCCAGGTTAGAGCAGCTGCTATAATATCAGCTGGGGTTGTGGGGCCCCTAGTGAGTTTTCGCTAACACCTTGAGTTACCAAAAAACTACTTCAGTGAAGATATCTAGTGTGGAATAAACCACTTATTACACTCTTCAGACTGCTATGGCTAGATATTTCACTCTCAGGCTTTATTTTCACTCCCTTTGGCTCTTGAAAATAAATTAGCCTGCTCATGAAATATTTCACCATATTACACTCTGACTTAAGTAATAAGTATTATATATGTGACCGGTTTTGGGAAAATCGGCCTAAACGCGGCATCTAAAGTTTTCTAATTTATTCTACCAGTGGGCTGCACGGGGTCTTGGGATGCCGTCCTCCTAATTTGGAAGCTGTAGCACAAGCCGTCTTCGCCCTACGCACTACAACACTTCAGTATTTTTGCTAAACTTATTATTGCTGATTTCGAAAAAACGCCGGGTAAGGCGTTGCTAAGGTCAGGGGGCGTGCCTTGTGTCCGTATACTATTACTGCGTGTCTCCGGGACACTATGGAATAAACCGGTTACAGGCGGATTGAAAGAAGTCTAAAAGGCTTAATGCAGGGCTCTTTAAGAAACTATGATGGCGAGAATAGCGTGAGTACATGAATTATGTAGATTAGTAAGTGAATTAGTTAGCTACAGTTTTTTCCCGGCTGTTAGTGAAAAGCCCGCCAATAATTTCTTAGCAACTCTCCGTACACGAGTCCAACCGGCTAGTGTTTTTAGCCTCCTAGTGTGAGTTCTACAGCACGCCAGAGCTTACAACTGCGTCATAAGCTAGAGCTAACTGGTGTCTATCCATTTCTGCCATAAAAAATTTTTCGAAAAAAATCGACCCATAAGGCTTTACCCGGGGATACTGAAAAAATTTGTTTGCCGCGTTTAGGCCGATTTTCCCAAAACCGGTCACATATAATAAAATAACTTTTGATAATTGTTAATGGAGTAGCATATAGTATTATTATCCATTTTTATTATCCTCTGTTACTTGATCTAGTTATATCAATATCCCTCTCCTGCTCTTTCTTCCTCAGTCCTCTTCGTTCATCTTAACCTTTTCTTTCACCTCTTTCTTCTTGAATCATGGATTCCCTTCTCCCTTCGTCTTTCTTTCCTGTCCTTCTATTCGAGATGGCTTTAGCTATGACCTTCTTTGTCCATTCCTCACCAACTTCACTAGTCCTTTAGCTGTTGTTTCAAATCGCCTTCATTTCATTAATCACCTTCTACATAATGCGATGATGCTTTACTCATCAAGCTCAAGGCGAAGCTTAATCAACCGAGCTCAGCTCAAGAATTATTCATGATGTGTTAATCGTTACTGTCAGTCGCCATTACTGACACGTAAGCATATAATAAAAATCTAAATAATAATACACTTTTGTGTTAGTAGCAATGCTGATGGTGACCACCAGTGTATGTATTCATGAATAATTTATGATCTGAGCAGAGTTGGTAAAGTATCATTGCCACCTGAATGGGGAGAAAACATTAATACCTGCTCTAAGAAAGGAAGAAAAAGGCAGAAACAAAAAAGAGATGTGTCCAAGACAGGACTCGAACCCATAACCATCACGTTTGTCGTCATGCACATTCCATTAAACTTTCACTTAGAGACTCAAGAGTGTCTAACCTATTGTATCCTCTTCTTTTTTTTCTAGGTCTTTCCCTGTCCATCCCTCGCTCTATAAAAACTAAACAATAGGTGTCTGTATTCACGAATAATTCATTTGCTGAGCTGAGTTAGGAAAGAGTAAATACCAACAGTAGCTAATTACATTCATGATGGATTCCACCACAGATCATGGGTGAATGAAAGACAGAAGCAGGAGAGCGCAAGGGTCAAGAAAAATAGATGCAGGCGAGAAAAGGTTGACTGATGTAACTACTTCAATGAATAAGTGAAGAAAATACACAGGAACAATAGAGATACTGAGAATCTGGAGAGATAGACAAAGGGTAGAAGGGAATCTATGAGCTTAAGAGAGGAATATGATGGGTCAGGAAGAAAGAGAGCAGGATAGAGAAAACATGAATAAAAAATACCATATGCTACTACATTCCTAATTTGTTAAAGTGAGTACATCAAACGCCATGGTGTGGTGGGGTACTTGCTAATAATAATAATAATAATAACAATAATAATATTAATAATAATAATAATAATAATACCAATAATAATAATAATAATACAGCAATACTCCTACCAAGTGATTTACACATACTCACCATAGGGAAGAATGGATTAGATTTGGTAGATGATTTAAAAGAAACATTAAATTTAGGCTGCAACAATATAACAAAAATAATAATAGCATAATTAGCAATAAATGTATAAGAGGTGACTGGTCAATACAATAATTGAGTAAGTGACAAACAGTGAGCCATGTTGCTGAGGTGTGAGTGAGGTTAAAAACAATAAGCTACAGTATAATAATCTAACTAAGAATTTTTCATCCAGATACCAAATAATTATACAAAACAAATACACCTGCATTAGAGAAGAAGCGGTTGAAGCTCAAAAAAAAAAAAATAAGAAGAAGAAAATAACTAATTCCATACTTCTGTTTAGAATAATTGGCACTAAGTATATGAGCACTCGGAATTCATGAATATATCAAGGGGGGGGGGGGGGGGGGGGGGGAGGGGAGCTTCTTCTCTATCTCCCTTATAACATCTAAGCTACCCCCGATACTTTCTTAATGTGTTAGAACCTCAATTGCAGTATTCAGCTCTTACAATATCAACCAGGAATATTTAATGTTAATAGAATAGAATGTTCCTCTTTCTGTAGTAATGTAGTTCTTTCCATCAAATATGATAAATTATATACCAATCCTCTACAAGTGTACTACCTGAATCATCTCTATTATTACAGCACACTGCACGTCAATACAGAAAGAAAACTTTGGAGCATAATGGTTCACTTAGTATGAGAGACAGTTATAGCTAATGGACATACCATATTAGATTGAGTATTGGTATAACTTGGCCTATAGGTAGATGTCCCTATAGAAAATATAAATGCATATAATAACATTATCCCCTACATACAGTAGGAGACAAAATAAAGTTTAGAATTTCGTTCCGTAGTACGGCTGTAAAATGGTAGTTGTTGTTTTTTTTACCGTAGTTTTATTGCTGCGTTCCATGCCATTTTGACTAAACGGCTGACACCGTTTCGTTTACTAAATCAGTAAAAAACTGTCAAGCTTTTCCGTCGGTTTACAGATATTTTCTAGCTAGAACTCTTCCATAGCTATATCAGCAAGCCAAGGCCTTGTATCGACCACTAAACGCTACAGGGATAGTGCAAAAAAGCTCGAACAAAAATTTAACTTGCTTCAATAAAACTGCAGACCGAAGTTCCGATGAACACAGTGCTATAATGACGTCTGCACTTCGTAGGTCTTCTGTTAGCTACTGATGGATCTCCAGTAGTAAAAAATCTAAGCCCAAGATAACATCCATACTGTGCAGTGATCGAACTAACAATTCTCCTCGAGACCACTTCAAATAGGACAGCTTTAATTTTATTAACCCAAAAAGCTCGGCCTCCGGAGCCTGTAAACAAAAAATCGAAACGTTATATTGGATAAACGATTTGTATATTTCTTTGAGCGAGGGTGCGGTGAACGAGAATGATTCAAACGGTAACGCGGTCGAACAGAACGGCTGTTTTTTTACCAAACGACGTACCATTTTCCCCCCCATTTTTTAATCTTGTGACGGCCGTTCAATGGAACGGAATTCGAAACTTTAATTTGTCTTCTACTGTACGCCTCACTTTACCATTATCTACATTAGCTCCACATGCTCCAACTTTCAGACAAATTCCATATCCTTACCAAAGCTTTATACATACTTACCATTACACACACCCACTCAATATATATTCCAGCCTTTTCCCCCAGATGTATAGCTCTAGTCTAGCCCCTTACTTCATTGGAACATTCTGTATCTGCACCACTCCCACCACTACTACATAATGGCTCTACATCATTATCAATGCCACTCCCCCAAACAAGCACTCACCAGTAAAGGGATCCACTCCACCCCCAACAGCTCCTCCTCCTCCAGCAGCCCCCTCTCCCCCACCACCTCTTGACTGATATCGAGAACTACCTGATAAAAAAAAAAATGAAATTAAATAAAGCACGTGTACCCAACAGAAGGAATCAAAGCTTCCAGAAATAGTCCATTTCATCGTATGGTCCAATGAGATGGGAGGGACAATGGGATGCACATGAGTATCTTACCGTAGCTAGCAGTCATCATGACACATCAAGATATCCATCCAACAGGGATAGAATACTATACAACAGCTATGGGAATCAAAATTTGGTAAATGGTATTGACATGCACTACATAAGGCCTATGTAAGAGTGATTTAGTCTTAATTAACACTTAAGTATTTATAATTTCACACTAAACTAATTGCATTACTACTTTGCATGGGTAATAATCATTTTAAACGAAATCTCTCATAACTCGTACATAGCATAAGCTGTGATCTACAGTACAAGAATATACATACATACATACAGCGTGCCATCAGGTATTCCAGTGCTAAATATTGATAAAATGAGTTTCATAGACCATCTTAAAACCAATGTGAAACAAAATATTTAAAAATAAATGAAAATAACAATAACCTCCTATATGACAGAACACTCTCTAGAAATACTAAATACACAGTTGCAAACACAAGTATACAGCCATAAAGAAAAGCTTTCATCGAGAGAGAACCAGTGTGCCTCCCCTGCTATGGTCTGGTTTATATTGTACTCCTAACTTCACTCTTCAAGCTTTCAATTACTACTTGAAGTTATTATATACGTATGTGTAGCATGATCTCTTACATTGTCTACAGTAACTTATGGTATGCTTAATTGTTTTATTACTGTTTTGTTTTGTTTTGTTTGTTTGTTTTTAACTCTTTAGTTTGTATTCTATATATGGCAGGGTGGTGTAGCATATGGAACTTGCTGATGTCAGTGCATAGTTGGAAGATTGTGGAGTCTGGAGGTTTTTATTTGGGCAGCAGAACTCATATTCATTTCCTAAGCATTACATTCTTTCATACAAGTCAGAGCCAGTAAAAACCTATCCCATCTTCCTATCAGTTACAAAAACATCAGTTTTCAGACTCATGATAATCTGTAAACAGTGTGGTATAGATGTGAATGTTAATTTCATTTGGTGTCCTTGATGGCCCGTTTGGTGTCCTTGATGGCCCATTTGGGCATGTCAGCTAGTGGCTCCTGCCTTATAACGATAGAGGATTTTTTCCAGCTTTTCAACTGCCGGATGGCTTGTGGTGATTGTGAGCCTAAAATGAAATTATCTATTTTGTGAAATGTGTGGTTCACACGATGAGATCGCCACCGCAGTGTTCTTACTACAATGGTGTCGTCTGGGCCACTCTCTTCAGATGACATCATTTCATTTCTCATTATGGAGAACCGCTGTTACATATTTCTTGTCTTCCTATAGCCAAAGCACGCTATAAGCTTCAATTGAATTACTGGAAGAAAAAAAAAACATCAAAGAACTTATATCAGCAAGTTCATCATTGCCTTGCCATAACTCGCTTTCTAGATTTTATAATAAGTGCTACATATCAGAATCTTTAGTCCATAACTGGTAGGCTAGACACAGTATAATAATTTAGAAGGTAACAAATGAGTACTATAAGTTTGTAGTTTTAATTCACATTTCAGTTATGCATACATATACATACTCATTTACTGATTTCTTTTTTCAGGAATGGTAGCCTAATCAAGTTTGTCATGTTAAGGAAGCTAATTAAAATATCCCACAGACAGTCCCTTCAGAATAACTACAGCTTCATCACAAGTACTTGGTTGGTATGACAAAAACATAGAAAGTGATTTGGGTAATGTATTTCAATATACTCTTGTGTTATAAATAGCAACAACAAACAACCAATGTGTGTGCATATGTGCATGTGTACGTGTTAACATGTGTGTAAATATGTATGAACAACAAATATGAAATAAAAAATTTCACTCCAACAATTTGTACAGCAAAATCAAATTCAGAAAAGTACAAACAACATCTTATTTTGTGAGATTTTATTAGGTGACATAAACTTCCATTAGTGATATAATCTTGTCTTCTCGATATCTTCGTAAATAGTCACATATCCTAATCTCCAGGTTTTCACGTGTAATCTTAGTTAAAGACCTGCTGAACCAAGGAGGAGAGTTAAATTCACAGCATGTGCTATTAGAGCCACACCCACTTCCATTCCACAGGAGGTCATTCTGATAGAAAGCAGAATCATTATACCCAGGTCGATGATTCCCAGTGTCACAGAAATAGTTACTTCCTATAAATGTAGGAAGTTGGTAGGGCCAAGTGACATTAATATTGCTACAAGGACAGTTGTATCCATTATAACTAGAATCAACTTCATTGAGTGCACCAGCAAACGTCCATACATGTTGTCTTGCCCCAGGTGGTCCATGAGTCACTGATACTCCTGATACATAGGCATCTTCTGTAGTGTTCTGCCCATGATCCCATATAGCTCCAAATCCTGGAGCTGCACCTTTATGATAGGCTAATATTCTCCCACATACTGAGGAATATGCCTGACCTCTGACTGGATACACTACTGAGTCACATGTAAACCTCCCACTAGAGGATCGTCCACATCCTCTAACTGGAGCTGTATTGAGAGTCCAGTTGGAGGGGCATGTCTCATTAGGATCAGACATGTTGAGGAAGACCACTCTTCTCCAGCCATCTCCTCCACAGGGAGGTGTCAAGTCACTAAATCTCTCCTCAATCAGTCGTCTAGCAGCATTATGTTCAGCAGTGATATCCTCCCATGTAGGACAACTCAGTCCAGCTCTTGTAGGATGACGACTCAGTGCAGAACTATCTAATTGCTGAAAACTAACTAACATACATAAGTATGCCAAAATTGAACTTGGAAAAAGCCATAAGAAATTCCACTCAGTACTCATGCTGACTTTAAAATATAATTGCACGATGACCTTAAAAGCAAATAACAGAATTATTAGAGAGAAATTACCAACTACTCTTGTTTAGAGAATTTACCAACTACTCTTATTTACTAAGTTAAGCAGTTTATATTATGGCCGACCTGACCCTGGACAGCATGAGTAAATAAGCATTGTCTTATACTAAAATAAGTTTGTTAAACTAGTAAAAATAACTTGGTCATTCTAAGTCAACAGTAAACACTTTTACAAAAAAGAGAAATAGTTGGTGAGTGAGCAAAACCGTATTAGGGGTGGACAGTTGAAAATCAGGTATATGTTCAATATATTATAGGATCAGTTGGAATATACATGACGGGATTAATTTCAGTGTGTCATATACCGCAATTTAAAATACTTTAAACTTAAACCTAATAGCATGATTGTGTTATAAAGATATATGTAGCATTCATAACACAATATAAATGACTGGTCAAATTAAGTTTCAAAGTTGTAGTATTTTAGAGTGAAATGGATTAGCATACAGTCTGTAGCTATTACTCAGAAACATTGTTCATAATGTTGTAATTCTTTTATCTCCTTTCACATAACTTCATCTAAATAGGTATTACAAGAATTCTTTTCAACTTTAATTTCATCCTAATACAATTCTATTGTTTGTGTGTGGACGCCAGTCACATAGCAAGGGAATAAACTCCATTATAAGCTACCCACTAGTCACAAAATTGTGCATCTCTTTTGTCCACGTGTCAGGTGACTTAAGAAGTATCAACAATTCCAAACTTCCATACTTTCTGAGTTGTAGAGGGTCTTTACCGATTATAGGGAACACTAAGAGTGATAAATAGCAACCTTAAACACAAGTACTAGATCATTCAATTCCATTTTAAGAGCATTAAGCGATGATAGTAACTATTAGCAGGTGAACGGCGCGATGTCTCACATTCTTGACATCGTGCAATTCAAAAGCAACCGGGTGCCATATATTCCAACTGATCCAATTAATATGTATGAATGGAGGGCATGTATGCCACTTAAACACATGTACAGGCTCCCTTTTATCCTAAAAACACTGGCGTAGGAATGGGAGGAGGGAGGCCACAGGGGCCAGGCCCCCTCCCCCCCTCCCATGTCTCAATACAGGGAGGCAGGGCCCCCCTTATGTTTACAGATTGTGTACATGAGTGACTTAGTAGTGAAAAATTTGAATATTAGTATGAGTAATAGCACGGGTAACCGCGTTATTCGGGATTAATAGCACGAGGCGAACGAGTGCTATTTCAATTGCTTTAAGAGTGCTATTGATCCCTAATAGCACAGGTTACCCTTGCTATCACTCGCTAATAGTAGGCCAGCTTTTTATAAAGTCATTAGCAATTGTAGCTCTACTATATCATTCACTCACTATTTTGATTAGCTTCCGCTGGAACTACGTTTTCAACGTGCGGCTCCTCCTAATCTGTTCCGTCTAATATGGGTAGAACTTCTGTAGTAAAGAATGACACTTCCAACTAGAAACTACTCGAACTGTACGTGTCCAAGGTTAACGCTGCACATGTGCGCACTTACCCGTACTATTTCACTTGGCTACCGAGGTATTTCACTTAGTTTCCACTTAGGTAACAAGGTATTTCAATTAGTTACGCGCTATTTCTCTTTCCCATGCGATTTCAATTGAACGGCAATTTTTCCCATACATTTTGAATGGGCAACTTATGCGCCTTAATACTATCATAGGTACATGGGCAACCTATTCTTTCCCATGAGTGTCTAATTACATACATGTAAGTCCTGAAAAACCATAACTGAACTGAGCAACGAAGTTGTCAACAGTTTGATAATGATTTGTGCATTAAAGTGAAGAGGGGGTTCTATTTTTGTACAAAACCTAAACACATGAATTATTATTTATTATATCAACTAACAATCTATACCCAACTATTAGAACCACTGTAAAACTGCAATTCTTTCCTAGTGCCGTTTAATAACGAGTGTCAACCACACACCAACTTCTTTTTGTTTAGTGGATTGTAGGAGTCCTAGAAAGACTACTTTAGGCATTTTGAAATAGCAAGTTTACCTGAAATTCATTGTTACATTCAGATGGATAGGAGGAGGAAGGTAGGAGGGGCGACTACCTGCCCCCTCCCCCCTCCAATTTTTAACAGTAGGAAGCTCGGCCCCCACTTTTTCACATTTCATAGGAGGACAGTGAGAATGTTGCCAGTGGTTTAGGGGGGGAAATGATTACTGTTTATTTCAATTAATTTGAATAAATAACGACCAGGTAAGTTTAACTTTAGCTTTATACTTAAAACTGTATAACTATTTCCTAAAAATGTTCGTTTTTTAAGTCACAAAAGCCTGGGGCAAGTGGTTGCTATGGCACCAAGACGCTTTACCAGATACAATTTCATTAAAATAAAAATAAAATTTTTAAAAACTCCACTGATTTTTTTAGCATCTAGTACTTGTTACCAAGAATTCAAACAGCTTATAATTAATACTACAGCCAGTAAAGCGTTTACTACTTGGGAAAAACTGAGGTATGTACTTATTCCTATTTTTGCCAGCAAAAATTACAAAAACAACTCGGGCCTATTTATGTAGCTGAGTGGTTGCTGTTACGAGTAGATGGTAACAAGTCAGAATGACTTAACATTAAAAGCCACTACTACTTTGAAGATAAAGGTAAGAAAAAAAATTCTACATTTGATTACTAAAATTAATGGTCATCTACAATATGCCAATGAACTAAGAATGTCCAAGTTGAGTTGGTGCAGTAAAAACAGTTAACAACTTTTGAACGGAAGTCACTACGCTTCAAGGGTTTGTACCATTCGAAAGCTCGTGCCGAAGCGGTCCAGAAAATTCCCTTTAAAAACTTCAGAGCCGGTGGAAAAGTGCAGTTTCAAAACTCAATAGAAAAGTCAATGGGAATAAATAAAACCACACGTTTCTCGCGCTACACGCGGCGGCATTTCTGGACACCTATGATTTAGTCACGCGCTCAAACTGGGCCAACCACATGCGCAGTACCACAGAAACAATTGCAAACAAAAAGCAGTCATAGTTTGGTGACCAGTTTTAGCGCACAACTAGAAGCTCGTATAAACGATAAACTACGAGTGATTAGTTATAACTGGGCATATATTGAATACAGCCGCGGAAGAAACTGCCACAGCTTCTTTTTCATTTCAACAAGTAAACTTGCTATAATAATGCGCACCTTAGACCCGTTCCATTTTTACTATGGGCATCGACGTTTTCGCGTGTTTGAGCTACTACTGTCCTGTGACCTTAATTGTTTTCCAGTTTCGCCAAATGCATTCCTCTTTTGCCACATTTGTGGTCGCGCCAACTCAACGTGGACATACTATAATGAAGTAGAAGCTAAAATAAATCATATAACAATACTGCAGTTTAATACAATAAAACTGGGCAGGCTCGCCCGTCATCTATGCTCAAGCACACCACTGGTATATATACATGTATAGGTGTGAACACACATATGTTGATTTAAACTATGACCTTTGTGTTTTGTGTTTGCTTGGAGATGACCCCATACCATACTCCACAATAACACAATCCTTTGCTATACCAATCTTTACCTGAATCATCAAATGAAAATAGTTTAGCCTTAGAATTAGATTGTCATTGTATCTTAATTTTTGCGGACACAGAGCTGTTAAGTCTTACAAACCTACTGACTTTAATTTATGATTTTGTGGAGGTAAAAAGTTATCTTAGCTAATGCACTGTTCGTCATAATTACAGTAGGAGAGGGGTGTACAATTGAAAATTGGGTAACGTTCATTCAAATATATACATAATACATGCATGGATGGATGGTACGTGTGTTCCTTAATTAAGCACACGTGCAAGCTCCTTTTTCTCCTAAAAATTCAGTTTTTTCAGTTTGCCTTCAGCTTCTTCAGGAACTATAGAACTAAATAAGCTGGGGCGAGTGGTTGCTATACCATTAAGACACTTTACCACAGAGCCAAGGCAATCAATTTGTCATTGAAAAGCTTAACCGTTTTTTACCGTTTTAGTAAACGGTGTCGGCCGTTTTGTCAAAATGGTACGGTACGCAACAGTAAAAACTACGTTTAAAAACTACCGTTTTATGCGTTATATAATATACTACAGAACGGAATTCGGAACTTTATTTTGTCTCCTACTGTAGATGACAGACTGCGACAAACAAAACAACCAGAAGCCATGACTGCCTCAAACACAGCAAGTATACACTCTCTAGTGTGCTAGCCACAAAGTGACAAGGTCCAGAGCAGGCACTAGCCCAAGATGGAACGGGACCCAGATCTCTGATGAACCAAAAGGAGGACATGGTAAGCATTCTGGGTTCGGAAATTGCAACATTCAGGTGGGCATGTGGGCCAGTAGGTCTGACGATCAACAGGAAGCTTACATGACAAAGGCAAGCCAAGACCTGAGCGTGGGCAAAAAGTGTTAGGATAGGTCAACTGACCATAACTTGGCAGCTCACTCCAAGAGCAGAGCAATATTATAGTGCTTTTGAGAAAAGTCCTTGACTGTGGGGAAGAGTTGTAAGCCACTGGATATCGAGTGAGGAATCCAAGTGTCAGCTCATAGAGGGAGGTGGGTTAGCAAACCTCCCATTGAGTATAGAGGTGAACCCTGTCAGTACTGGACCTACCATCCTATGGAGCTGATGCTCCAATGAGTGTGGAGGGCCCAAGTGGTGGGAGCATGAAATCAGTGAAGACAGCTAGGACACATGGTAAAGACCTCAGACAGAGAGCTCGCCTTAAGGCTGAACTCTGTGATGCCAATATTTTGCACCCAAGGGGGAAATTTATGTAGATAAATTGTAGTCATTTAGCCTAAGGCCAGTGCCATAATTCTACTCTGCAGTGGCAGACAGTGTTTAGTGAATTCTGAGGAAGCAGGAGTTGAGGGCATTCACTATCTAGATGACTTCTTGATAGCAGGAAAGCCTGACTCAATGCACTGTAGGCAATGTCTAGACAAAGCCTGGGGGTTGTGTGCTGAGCTAGGGAAGATTTAAATGGTCTTGTATTTGAGGCCATTCTTTCCAATCCTGGCTACAAACTTGCAGAGTTTCTCTTCTGTCGGTGTGCAGAATTCTCCCTGCTTCTATGCACTTCTGTGAGCTCGCACACCCTTTAGAAAGAGGGCAAAATGGCCCTACTCACCACTGTCCAATCTAGTGGTTCACCATCAACACTTCAGGATTCTGTTTGGTATTGGCGTAGATGTTCTAGTTTTCAGTAGTTCAATGTGTCAGCAGCCCCATTCTTTAACCCTGGATTAGAACATAGCTGAACCTTTTTTTGTATTGTGAAGTAGGCATTCTATCCAGTATCATATTGTTGAAGTGAGTGCATGGAGATACCAAATTCCAGAAGGGAGGCAACTACATATTAAAGAAAGACTACTTAGCGTAAATCCTTGATCGTCGGCTGACTTCTATTATCAGCTGGTGGTAATTCTATTATCATCCAGCTCCAGTTAGTCACATGCAGCGCAGTGAGAAATCCATTTTACGGTGATTGCTTAGCGATATCATAAATTTCTCCCAGGGGAAGTGAACCAGACGCTGTCTAGCTACTTAATCTTTGTTTTATCACCACAGTCTAAGTTAGGCCGCTACGTTCTCTCTACGGCGTGATATTGTTAGATTACGGACACCCTGTGAGATTTCTCGGTCTTACGTCAGCAGCGACATTACGGGTAAGAAATTGTTACTCCTCACTATAAGTGTACTGTATTTAACTATAAGTGATAGCTGTAATTAGGTTAGCAAAATCAGTGTGGCAACTTGTAGCCCCCTGGAGAAATTTGTTACTAGTGGCTCCACGTGTTTGTGCCTTAAGGTAGCGAGGTAAGCAGTCAACCTTTATGGGGTACAAAATATTGTATATTTGATATGGATACTGTTAGAATGAATGAGTGGTAAAGTGTCTAAGCAGTAACATATAAGTCCACTTTCAGATAAAGAATGGATGGACAAGACCATATGAAAGAAGACTGACTTTAATGTGCGTTTTATTGAGGCCCTACATCAGCTACAAATTTAAGCAAGCCTGAATATTGTGACTATTGTAGGATCATAAACAAAAAAAGTTTAGACCTGTTAGACCTGTATGGCTTGCCAGCTGAATTTCAGTTTTAAGAAATCTACAAACAATTTTCAAATTTGGCATTCATCCAATTGTGACCATTATCGCCGTTCTACTTAAATCAAGCATGTCATTTTGATAAACTTTAGATTTTCATAATTTTTTATTTACCATATAACTTTATATTTCTTTACTCCAGGATGACGAACAAGAAGAAAAAGAGTTTTGGGCGAAAGCAGCCCGGCCGTACTCGTGAATCAACACCAACACAAATAAAGCGAAACAAATAGACACATGATCAAGTAATTGCTGCTATTAGTGATATCAAGAAGGGAATATTTAGTAATCAAGCTGCAGATGCACATAGAGTTCCAGTTGTCAGGTTTGATGCAGTCCATTCCACTAACATTGATAATTACTTTAAAAGACTTAAAGATACATTTGATAAATTTGGCTTTGCAGATCATCCAGAGACTATATTCAATATACCATTTTTACTAATTTTAATTTCTTATAATCATTGTATTAGTAATTTTGTGCCGAACTTAATGTGTATTCACTTTGTTACTGTACTTGTTATTTTGTTCTATAACTTTTAATGTGGTTTCATATCTTATGTTTATAGTCGAACAACCTGCTGTCACAAAATCTCAGCCTGAAACACGTCTTCATATGGACATACCAGGAGATCAATGTGGAGAAGATAATGTAGTTAATTCTGGAACAGTTGAGTGTTTTGAGTTCACTGAAGCAGAAGAATTGCTTTTTTTTTTAACTATACGAGGAGGCCTATAATTTGTGTGACACCAGATACAATGCCTGGCTTCAACAAGAAAAAGGACTACCACTTATAGGAGGTTGTTGTTATTCATTGTCTACTTCAGCTGTGATATTACCTTCTTCCTCTCCTACACCTCAAAGCTCAGGCTATTCGCTAACTTATCAGTCATCTTTAAATTCCCTGGAGTCTGTTAGTCCAACAGTTGGAGCCCCACCCTCCTTGGGCCCTCTTGTATCTCAAAGTCCAGCAGTGAAAACTTCACTCTCCACGGACCGTTTAGTGTTTCTGTGGCCTTGCTCAGACCCTCAAATCTGTCACTTTACTTCACCTAGGAGTGGTTTTACATCAGGTATAAGTATATATAGCCCTTCATTAACATCAGTTTCGAGCTCGTCTCTTTGTTCTCCATAAACTGAATACCTCCAACTACCACCCACACGGCTTCCAAGCAAGAAGACTAAGACTGGGAAAGCTCGTGTTTTAACCAGTTCAGAGGCATGGGCAATTGTGATAGAAAAAGAGCAAAAGAAGCGTCTAGAAGCAGAGAAATAGGAAAATAGAAAAAGAGAAGAGAAGAGGACACTGAAGGAAGTACAAAAGAGAAGAAAAGATGAACAGAAGGAGTTAAAACGTAAGGAAAAGAAAAAAGCAATGGTTCAAAAGGAGTTAGAAAGACAACAGAGAGAAGACAATAGAGCAAAAAAGCAGCTATGAAAAGTCCTGTATCAGGAAACAAGGCTCATAATTTGAGTTCAGATGAAAGTGGGCGTTTGCGCAAGGACCAAGTATTTTGCTGCAAATGAGAATCAATGCTGTGCTTGTAGAGGATATTTTGAAGATGTAGGCACTGGTCGAACTTGGCTCCAGTGCACTTGCACTAGATGGATCCACCAGGATTGTGTGATTAACTTCAATTCTTCAACAAAACTTTGCCCTATATGGTAACTATCATACATACATGATGTACTGTATTTAATTTACACACGTAAAAAATTATTGTAATCATCCTGGTAAAGGGATTTCAGCATTGCAGACTCGATGGTGCTAAGTACTTTAGTTAATTTTAAGCAATAGGTGAGTTATGTAGAAGTCATTCCCCATGGTGGTGATGCAAAAGTACCTTCTGGAAAGGGGAAAAGCCCTCTTATTCACTGTGCTGATGGCTGCGACAGTAAGCAAAAACAAGTTCGAATTTCATACTGTGGATGCCTAGCCTTGCAGTTGATTTAAACAAGTTTTCTTTTTAACAACCGAATGCTACACATCACAGTAAGCACCCTAGAGAACTGTGACTATATGACACTGTTTGTCTTCAGTGTGCAGTTTGAAGGAGATTAATTATTACTCTATAATAGTGCTGGATAAAATGGCAAGGACTACTCATTGTCATCTGTCGCTTCATGTACATCATATCACTCATACAAATTGAATGTATAAATTAAGAATGTAGATTAAACTCTGTAAGTTGAACTATTTTCTATAACTAGGCCAGTTTGCTTGCTATTAGTGTGAACGCATACAACTAACATAATAACATACTAATTACAATGCACACATTACAGTGAATTCTAACAGTTAGTGTCTTAAGTGGTACAGTACACGTGAGTCAAAACTTACTTTAAAATAACTGTAGACAAAGCAATCTGATTGGTCCTGTTTGTGGTTCCTAACTGGTCCTGTAGTTTACCCAGTACCTGAATACAACACAAAGTAACAATAATAATAATAACAACAACAACAACAACAATAATAATATAGAGAGAGTAAAATAGTTGAAAAATTGCCATGATAACTAAGCCTCACTTATGTATTTCATTTATTCTTACCTGCTGCCTGTTTTTATGCATCACAAGAGCTCCACACTCATGTGCTAACAAGTTAGAGAGAGAACGCAAGACGGGCACCTGGTTCTTAGGTTGGGTAGAATCACTGCACAGAGCAAGAAAGATTGAGATAAAGAGAACAGCATCACATGAACATACAATTTTTTTTTGTTTTCTAGACACACACAAATATTTGAGCACCTTGCAAACAACAGTAAAGAACTCAGAAACTCCTGTCCTTTCTTAGTCTCACTGACAAAGTGGGCACAGCCATCCTGGTGGACTAAAACCAGTCGCATTAGATCTAGACCTGAAGGAAGGGTGAAACAATAACAACATAAACTATCTATGTACAAAGAGTTACTGTAGAAACAAATTGAATGTCAGCGGAGATTGTGCTCAAATGAAAGAACTAATTTCATACAAACTCGTGTTCTGCACAATATTAATTGCCTGTGGCACACCTGGGAAGGCATATTGGCTAGGCCAATTCAACATGAGCTCTACCAGAGCTAGACCGTAGGAGTCCAGTCTAGAGGAAGGAGACAACAGGATCGAACATAGACCTGTTCACATGCACACACACACATACATACTAGTAAATAGTAAATTCAACTACCTCACAGACATTCATCTAAACTATAATGATTTGGACAATGAAGTGAGGGCCAAAGAGATGCAACCAGTTCAACAGATTTAAATTGTTTTATTTAGTTCAGGTTTACATGCACATATAAACAATACAAATTGAAATTTAAAATTTGTATTACTAAAGCTTTTTGTTACATGGACCAAAACAATCAGGTATAAAAATATTTCATGAAGCCAGTTGCACTGTGCTCCTCCCACTTACGTAAAAAGAAGCAATCTAACCAACACAAACATCATACAGTGCTTGTAGTAGAATGTAATTAAAAGATTGATAGAGAAATACTGACAATCTGTGATTAACTGGAGACCATGCTCAGAGAAATAATGCGAAAGTTAGGCCTTACTACTTGACATTGGCACCTCTCATCAACTCAACAATTTACTATGTTAATAAATTTGTCATATTGACCTGCAGTAAGGTGAATAATTAACCCTCAGCGCGCATGCGCCCAGAGGGTTACAGTAGTCATCCTGTCGGTCATTCCGTCAGTCAACAGGGGATCTCGAAGAGTACGGCTACCCAGGCTTTGAAAGCGACATCAAACTATAGCACTTCACAGAGTAAGTCCCTTTAATGTGCCAGAATTGTTAGTTTTGACTTAGAATTTCAGTCCTACAATCGTACGTTACGGTAATGGGAACCGCCCCTTAAAAAACTTGCTTGTCACGTGCAGCTTTCACGTTGAAAATCACTTTTAAATAGCTAACAATTACATGCATTGAGCGTGAAATGTTGTGTTGCGTTGGGTAGTTGTCGAGTGAGCAAATACTTAAACTAGAAGAATAACATATTCTAATCCTCGTCCACGCATTTTTTTTTCATCTTTTTTTTTCATCCTGTTTTTTTTCTTTTTCCTTTTGTCTTCTTGCCTATTTTTCTTTATTTTCCTCTTTCTTCCTACTGTTTTTATTTCTTTCCTACCATTTCCTTTCATTTCCTCTTTCTTTCGTGTACTGTTTTTCTTTCTTTCTTCTTCCTTTTTCTTTTCTTCCTATCTTTTTTCATTCATTCCTCTTTCTTTTGTCCCTCTTCATTGTCTTTTTCTCTTTCCTGCCTCTCTTCATGCCACTTCTCGTTCTTTTTTTTTTGTTTCTACACTTTTCCTTTGTTATTATTTTCTTAACTAGCGCTGAGGGTTTACACTTCAGTGCTCTAGTTCTATCCATAAATCAGATGTGAAAATTTCTCAGTCACTTTACTCAGCTAATTATGAACTCACTTTTTTATTTTTCCAATTGGTCTGGTGAAAACTTGTCTTTCTACACATACACCCCACAAACACACACAGAAACAATAGAATAGCAGTATGAATACCATAAACTAAGTATGTGTACCTCGTCAATAAAGTCACATGAATTGAATTCCGATATTTTAGCTAGCACTTTATCACAGTACTCCAAAGAGTTGGTGAAAACTTTGAATTCAGACTGAAAACAACAACAACAAGTGAGCTTCAATAATGGATACATACATTTTATCATGATAATAATAATAATAATAATAATTGGCGAGCGAGCGTAGCGAGCGAGACACTTACAGGGGTAAAAATGAAAAAATCGGGGATGTTTGTTTATTTATATATATATGGACGTATGTATGTCATTTTGTACTTTGACCCTCCGTATTTTTGTGTTCGCTCCGCGTTCGACCCCGTCCCAAACTTCACTAAACAGAATCCTCCGGTTTAGTGACCATTACCGTATCACCTTAGAAATTGAATTGTTTACGGCTTTGAATTGTTTTGCGGGTGCAGTTAAAACTCAAAATCTTATGGGAGCTCCATTTCTATTCGAGTTAGTGGCGGTGGTAAGTTAATGCGCTATTTGTCACAGTTATACCCTACTCAACAGTATTTACTTAAAAATGCATTGTCCACTAGATGAACCACGAAGGTAAGTCTTGCGTAGGTATGTTCAGTTGTGTGAAAGTATTGTGCGTTACAACTACTATTAAGAATATCACAAAGAAACTTTTAAATAACGTGATTTGATTTTGTTGCTTCTTTTTCAATTCAAACTGTTGCGGGAGCGGTTACTATGACATTGAAACCCCTTTACCTCATACGTAATTTAAAAACTCGACTTTATTTTAATAGCTTGAGTGTTAGTTGTTAAAATCCAATTTAACAACAGTGTAGCTCGCTTGCCATTTGTGCTCAAGCACACCACTAGTAATAATAACTAGTGATGTGCTCTAATAGCACAAAATAGCGAAGCGAGCGATGCACGTTCTCCGTGTAATTGCAGCTATTCCATGCATGCTTGGTGTGGCTACAAAATACTGTCAGATTCTTTACTTTGCTACCTGTTTCTGTTTCGTTTTAGCTCTCCTCCTCCTTGCCCTGTCTTTTTCATTTCTTATCGCTCTCCTTACTAATTTTTCTTCAGGAGTTTCTAACGTCCTCAAAGCTCTTGACCGAGCGTTTCTAACGTTTTGTCTACTGGGCATCGCTACTTTGTACGGCGGGTAAACAAAACAAGATGTTGCTAAGAAGGTTACCCGGCCCGCGCAAGCGCGTAGGAGAAAGGGTACACACGTACGCCCACGCAAGGACAAAAACAATTTCTAGACGTAAACATATATATATATATCGCGAACTCATTAGAGAGTCAGCTCCGCTCGCTTCGCTGAATAATAATAATAATAATATTATTAATAATAATAATAATAATAATAATAATAATAATAATAATAAAGTAGTAATAAAATAACTTTTGATAGTTGTTAATGGAGTAGCATATAGTATTTTTATCCATTTTTATTATCCTCTGTAACTTGATCTGTAGTTACATCAATATCTCTCTCCTGCTCTTTCTTCCTCAGTCCTCTTCATTCATCTTAACCGTTTCTTTCACCTCTTTCTTCTTGAATCATGTATTCTCTTCTCCCTTCGTCTTTCTTTCCTGTCCTTCTATTCGAGATGGCTTTAGCTATAACCTTCTTTGTCCATTCCTCACCAACTTCACTAGTCCTTTAGCTGTTGTTTCAAATCGCCTTCATTTCATTAATCACCTTCTACATAATGTGATGATGCTTTACCCATCAAGCTTGAGGCGAAGCTTAATCAATCGAGCTCAGCACAAGAATTATTCATGGTGTTAATCGTTATTGTCAGTCGCCATTACTGACACGTAAGCATATAATAAAAATCTAAATAATAATACACTTTTGTGTCAGTAGCAATGCTGATGGTGACCACCAGTGTATGTATTCATGAATAATTTATGATCTGAGCGCAGAGTTAGTAAAGTATCTTTGCCACCTGGATGGGGAGAAAACATTAAGCTACCTGCTCTAAGAAAGGAAGAAAAAGGCAGAAACAAAAAAGAGATGTGTCCAAGACAGGACTCGAACCCAGACTCAGAATGTCTAATCAATTGTATCCTCTTCTTTTCTTTTTTCTTTTTTTTTTCTAGGTCTTTCCCTGTCCATCCCTCGCTCTATAAAAACTAAACAATAGGTGTCTGTATTCACGAATAAGTCATTTGCTGAGCTGAGTTAGGAAAGAGTAAATACCAACAGTAGCTAATTAAATTCATGATGTATTCCACCACAGATCATGGGTGGATGAAAGACAGAGAAGCAGGAGAGCGCAAGGGTCAAGAAAAATAGATGCAGGTGAGAAAAGGTTGACTGATGTAACTACTTCAATGAATAAGTGAAGAAAATACACAGGAACAATAGAGATACTGAGAATCTGGAGAGATAGACAAAGGGTAGAAGGGAATCTATGAGCTTAAGAGAGGAATATGATAAACTGTGATGGGTCAGGAAGAAAGAGAGCAGGATAGAGAAAACATGAATAAAAAATACCATATGCTACTACATTCCTAATTTGCAAAAGTGAGTACATCAAACGCCATGGTGTGGTGGGATACTCGCTAATAATAATAATAATAATAATAATAACAATAACAATAACAATAACAATAACAATAACAATAACAATAATAATAATAATAATAATAATAATAATAATAATAATAATACAGCAATACTCCTACCAAGTGATTTACACATACTCACCATAGGGAAGAATGGATTAGATTTGGTAGATGATTTAAAAGAAACATTAAATTTAGGCTGCAACATACATGTATAACAAAAAAAAATACCATTATTAGCAATAAATTCGTAAGAGATGACTGGTCAATACAGTAATTGAGTAAGTGACAAACAGTGAGCCATGTTTCTGAGGTGTGAGTGAGGTTAAAAACAATAAGCTACAGTATAATAATCTAACTAAGAATTTTTCATCCAGATACCAAATAATTATACAAAACAAATACACCTGCATTAGAGAGGGAGCGGTTGAAGCTCAAAAAAATAATAATAAGAAGAAAAAATAACTAATTCCATACTTCTGTTTAGAATAATTGGCACTAAGTATATGAGCACTCGGAATTTATGAACAGCTGTGCAGGACTACATATATCTAGTTTGGGGGGGGAGGGGAGCTTCTTGTCTATCTCCCTTATAACATCTAAGCTACTCCCGATACTTTCTTAATGCTGTAAGAACCTTAATTGCAGTATTCAGCTCTTACAATATCAACCAGGAATATTTAATGTTAATAGAATAGAATGTTCCTCTTTCTGTAGTAATGTAGTTATTTCCATCAAATATGATAAAATATATACCAATCCTCTACAAGTGTACCACCTGAATTATCTCTATTATTACAGCACACTGCACGTCAATACAGAAAGAAAACGTTGGAGCATAATGGTTCACTTAGTATGAGAAACAGTTATAGCTAATGGACATACCATATTAGATTGAGTATTGGTATAACTTGGCCGATAGCTAGATGTCCCTATAGAAAATATAAATGCATAAAATAACATTATCCCCTACATACAGTAGGAGACAAAATAAAGTTTCGAATTTCGTTCCGTAGTACGGCTGTAAAATGGTAGTTTTTTTTTCACCACAGTTTTTATTGTTGCGTTCCATACCGTTTTGACTAAATGGCTGACACCGTTTACTAAAACAGTAAAAAACTGTCAAGCTTTTCCGTCAGTTTACAGATATTTTCTAGCTAGAAACTCTTCCATAGCTATATCAGCAAGCTAAGGCCTTGTATCGACCACTAAACGCTACAGGGATAGTGCAAAAAAGCTCAAACAAAAATTTAACTTGCTTCAATAAAGCTGCAGACCGAAGTTCTGATGGGCACAGAGCTATAATGAGGTCCACACTTCGTAGGTCTTCTGTTAGCTACTGATGGACCTCCAGTAGTAAAAAAACTAAGCCCAAGAAAACATTCATACTGTGCGGTGGTCGAACTAACAATTCTATGCGAGACAACTTCGAATAGGACAGCTTCAATTTTATTAACCCGAAAATCTCCGCCTCAGGAGCCTATAAACAAAAAATCGGAACGTTTTTTTAGATAAACGATTTTTATATTTCTTTGAGCGAGGCATGCGGCGAACGAGAAAGATTAAAACGGTAACCCGGTCGAACAGAACGGCTGCTTTTTACCAAACGGCGTACCGTTTCCCCCCCCCCTCCCCCCCCCCCCCCCCCCCCCCCCGGTTTTTAATCTTGTGACGGCCGTTCTACAGAACGGAATTCGAAACTTTAATTTGTCTTCTACTGTACGCCTCACTTTACCATTATCTACATTAGCTCCACATGCTCCAACTTTCAGACAAATTCCATATCCTTACCAAATCTTTATACATACTTACCATTACACACACACACTCAATATATATTCCAGCCTTATCCCCCAGATGTATAGCTCTAGTCTAGCCCCTTACTTCTCATTGTTCCCTGTATCTGCACCACTCCCACCACTACTACATTAATGGCTCCACATCATTATCAATGCCACTCCCCCAAACAAGCACTCACCAGTAAAGGGATCCACTCCACCCCCAACAGCTCCTCCTCCTCCAGCAGCCCCCTCTCCCCCACCACCTCTTGGCTGATATCGAGAACCACCTGATAAAAAAAAAGAAATTAAATAAAGCACGTGTACCCAACAGAAGGAATCAAAGCTGCCAGAAATAGTCCATTTCATCTTATGGTCCTATGAGATGGGAGGGACAATGGGATGCACATGAGTATCTTTCCGTAGCTAGCAGTCATCATGACACATCAAGATATCCATCCAACAGGGATAGAATACTATATAACAGCTATGGGAATCAAAATTTGGTAAATGGTATTGACATGCACTACATAAGGCCTATGTAAGAGTGATTTAGTCTTAATTAACACTTAAGTATTTATAATTTCACACTAAACTAATTGCATTACTACTTTGCATGGGTAGTAATCATTTTAAATGAAATCTCTCATAACTCGTACGTAGCATAAGCTGTGATTTACAGTACAAGAATAAGCATACATACATACATACAGTGAGCCATCACGTATACCAGTGCTAAACATTGATAAAATGAGTTCCATAGACCACCGTAAAACCAATGTGAAACAAAATACTTAAAAATATAAATGAAAATAATAATAACCACCTAGATGACAGACTGCGACAAACAAAACAACCAGAAGCCTTGACTTCCCCAAACACGGCAAGTATACACTCTCTAGAAATACTAAATACATAGTTGCAAACACAAGTATACAGCCCTAAAGAAAAGCTTTCATCGAGAGAGAACCAGTGTGCCTCCCCTGCTATGGTCTGGTTTAGATTGTACTCCTAACTTCACTCTTCAAGCTTTCCATTACTACTTGAAGTTATTATATACGTATGTGTAGCATGATCGCTTTGATTGTCTACAGTAACTTATGGTATGCTTAATTGTTTTATTGCTGTTTTTTTGTTTGTTTGTTTGTTTTAAACTTTAGTTTGTATTCTATATATGGCAGGGTGGTGTAGCATATGGAACTTGCTGATGTCAGTGCATAGTTGGAAGATTGTGGAGTCTGGAGGTTTTTATTTGGGCAGCAGAACTCATATTCATTTCCTAAGCATTACATTTCTTTCATACATGTCAGAGCCAGTAAAAACCTATCCCATCTTCCTATCAGTTACAAAAGCATCAGTTTTCAGACTCATGATAATCTGTAAACAATGTGGTATAGATGTGAGTGTTAATTTCATTTGGTGTCCTTGATGGCCCATTTGGGCATGTCAGCTAGTGGCTCCTGCCTTAAAACGATTGAGGATATTTTCCAGCTTTTCAACTGCCGGATGGCTTGTGGTGATTGTGAGCCTAAAATGAAATTACGTATTTTGTGAAATGTGTGGTTCACACGATGAGATCGCCACCGCAGTGTTCTTACTACAATGGTGTCGTCTGAGCCACTCTCTTCAGATGACATCATTTCATTTCTCATTACGGAGAACAGCTGTTACATATTTCTTGTCTTCCTATAGCCAAAGCACGCTATAAGATTCAATTGAATTACTGGAAAAAAACAGCAAAGAACTTATACCAGCAAGTCTATTATTGCCTTGCCACAACTTTCTATTCTAGATTTTATAATAAGTGCTACATATCAGAATCTTTAGTCTATAACTGGTAGGCTAGACACAGTATAATAATTTAGAAGGTAACAAATGAGTACTATAAGTTTGTAGTTTTAATTCACATTTCAGTAGTGCATAATTAATATACATACTCATTTACTGATTTCTTTTTTCAGGAATGGTGGCCTAATCCAGATTGTCATGTCAAGGAAGCTAATTAAAATATCCCACAAACAGTCCCCTCAGAATAACTACAGCTTCATCACAAGTACTTGGTTGGTATGACAAAAACATAGAAAATGACTTGGGTAATGTATTTCAATATACTATTGTGTTATAAATAGAAACAACAAACTACCAATGTGTGTGCATATGTGCATGTGTATGTGTTAACATGTGTGTAAATATGTCTGAACAGCAAATATAAAAAAGAAAAATTTCACTCCAACAATTTGTACAGCATCAAATTCAGAATAGTACAAACAAGTTAGTTTACCAGATGTTGTTATTTGACATAAACTTCCATTAGGGATATAATCTTGTCTTCTCCATATATGTACGTTTCTAAATAGCTACATATCCTAATCTCTAGGTCTTCATGCGTAAAGTAAGTTAAAGACCTGCTGAACCAAGGAGGAGAGTTAAATTCACAGCAAGTACTAGTAGAGCCACACCCACTTTCATTCCATAGTACATCATTCTGATAGAAAGCAGAACCATTCCACCCAGGTCCATGATTTCCAGTGTCACAGAAATAGTTACTTCCTATAAATGCAGGAAGTTGGTAGGGCCAAGTGTTCAAGCCTCACATTACTTCACAAACTTTACCCACTTCTCACCTATTCACTACATTTCCCTGCTCACACCACACCTGCTAGTCACCTCCTCCTGCAGCTAAATAAACATTGATCCATTAACAGTCACCCTACTCTCCATTCATTCTGTATCATTATGCCATTTATTTAATTTGTGGAACAGTTATATACACATGTTCATGCAAACCCTTCTTTTCCATATATGTATATTCTCCACTCATGCTCACCTTGCCTCTTCCCACTATTTAAACTAGAACCTTGTATCATTTCACGCTCTCTGTTTTTTTCTCCTAAAGATAGTTTTAATCAAGTTTGACTGAGCTATTTTTGCGCATAGCTGGCCTTACAACCCAGCTACAGAGGGCAATCCATTATCACTAGTGGATTTACACAACACTGAATGGTCCTTCGAGCCGGATACCCAACTCTATTGGTCGATCCTATTCTTCATCCTCTACTCAACTCAACTGCTATCTATTGTTCACCCAACACTTCTACTATCACTCATCATGGAAGCTATGAAGAAAAGTCGTTCTGCATATGGTGGTGCTATCACTAGAGTACTTCGTAGGCATGAGAAACTCCTGGATGCTGATCCTTCCACATTCGACATTGCTACTCTCAAGCGTCAGATGGAGTCTGTTCAGGCCACTAGCGAATCCTTCATCCAAGTTCACCAAAACTTACTTGAAACTCATGCAACAGAAGTTGACGACGAGCAAGAAATGAGAACACTTGATTCACACGAGGAGTCAGTTGCACTCACACTTTCCATCCTGCAGCGTTTGGTCGACTTGAAGTCAGTTCACATGGAGGCATGCAACTTCGATGAGAAGCTAGCCAACCTGGAAGCAAAGATCGCAACCAACCCAGAACTCAGTTATCCAGATGCTTTGAAGAAACTTGAGAATACCTTGGCTCAAATGGAGAAAACAGTCAATCAATCTACCATACCTCGCGATCACAGAGTATCAAAGATGGTTAGAGCATTTGACACACGCATGCTTGATTTGTCAGCTTCTGAAGCACGGGCTAGTCCTGCTGATGTTAGCATCTCCAGTTCTACTACTAGTGACCATCATCATCATCACATCAAATTACCAAAGCTCGCCGTTCCTACATTCAATGGAGACATACTGAAGTGGGCCGTCTTCTGGGAAAGATTCAGTTCTATCATCCATGATAATCCCAAGCTTGACAACCACGAAAAACTCACATATCTACGCCAGGCCATCACTGATCCTGACGCTTCTCAACTCTTGTCAACTACAACAATTGCTCCTGGTCAGTATGATGAGCTGGTCGACACTCTCCAGAAACGCTATGATAAGAAGCGAATCATCCATCAACATCACGTCATGGCACTGATCAATTGCCAAGCTGTGAAGCATGATACTCACAAGGAGCTCTGTGCCTTCATAGATACCTTCTCTCTCAACATCAGAGCTCTGGAGAATGCTAAACAATTCGATGCAGAATCCATCCTCACTTCAATCGCCACTTCCAAGCTCCCAAAGGTGATAACTGACAGATGGAGCCTACACACGCGAGATACAAAGGATGTTCCTAAAGTCAAAGACTTGCTAGCATTTCTCACTGAGCACGCAAACTCCACTGCTACTGCCAGCAACGTCCTCAACAGAGCTGAGATGGGAAGGGATCCAGCACGCAAGCCAAAGGCTGCTGTTCATGTCTCGCAACCTTCCACAAGCCGGAGCAACTCGGGTGCCTGCTCTGCCTGCAAAGGAGATTGTCACAGTCTCTACTACTGCACTGCATTCATGGCCATGTCCCTCGATGACAAGCAAAACCATGTAAGAAAACACAATGTATGTTCTAACTGTTTGACTTATGGACACAGGGTCAAAGATTGTCGGAGTCTCGGACGTTGCAAGAAGTGTCACAGAAACCACCACACCATTCTCCATAGAGAGTCTGCTCCAGTACTTCCAACTGAGCCACAAGCCCAAGCTGCTTCCTCACAAGCCCCGGGTTCATCCTCACAAACACAAGTTGCATCCTCACAAGCCCCAGGTCCATCCTCACCAGCACAAGCTGCCTCATCGCAGGGGAACCAGGCCCAACAGATGCACTCAGTAACTGCAGCTCCCATCATGACCAAGTTTGATCCCACTATTCACATGACAGCAGTGGTCACTCTAGAATCATCTCATGGACGCAAGCTTCGAGCTAGGGCTTTTCTAGACACTGGTTCACACCTGACTATTATGACCAGAAGAGCTGCACAACTGCTACAGCTACACTTGCATCCAGAGAAGCTGGGAATGGCTGGTGTGGGTGATGTCACTACCTGCAGCTCTCATTCATCACACGTCTTTCTCTCGACAGCAGAAGATGCCACACCTCTATTTCTAAAGGTCTTTGTACTCCCCAAGGTGACCGGAAACATGCCAGCTCAAACACCACCTCCACTCAGACATCTGCCACACCTACAAAATCTCCCTCTGGCAGATCCACAGTTTGATCAACCTGGCAAGATCGACCTCCTAATTGGAAACGATGCACTGCAAGACATCATCATGCCCGAGTTCAGACGAGGAGCTCCTTCTGAGCCAGTCGCTATTAAGACAGTGTACGGTTGGGCAATCTTGGGGCGACTCCCATCAACGTCTAACTCTGCAACATCATCAGTCAATGTGGTCAGTCCAACTCCAACCTCTGACGATCTACTGACGAGATTCTGGGAAACAGAGGAGGTCTCCACAGCTCCAGTCCATACTTCAGAGGAGAAGGTGGTTCAAGAACATTTTATATCTAACCATGTTTTTCTTTCTCAAGGTTTGTATCAAGTGACTCTGCCTCGGAAAGCTGATGCTCCAGTCCTGGGGGAATCCCGCAGTCAAGCTCTCAGATGTCTCAAGACGAATGAACAGTCTCTTCTGAAGAAGGGCATGTGGCAACAATTTCAGGACGTAGTGAAGGAGTACATGGATCTCGGCCATGCGGAACCTGTTCCTGACAATGAACTCAAGCTCCCTGACTCACGAGTCTACTACATGCCAATGCATTCCGTGGTGAAACAATCCAGCTCCACAACCAAGCTACGTGTCGTATTTGACGCATCCGCTAAGACATCATCTGGTCATTCCTTCAATGACACCCTGGCAGTTGGACCAACGTTATACCCACCAATCACAGACATCCTCATGAAGTTCAGGACATATCCCATAGCTCTGTCTGGTGACATCAGCAAGATGTACCGAGCCATCCAACTGTCTCCAGAAGATCGCAATTTTCATCGTTTTCTGTGGCGCCAAGACATCTCTACAGACCCTAGCGAATTCCGAATGACTCGAGTAACATTTGGAGTAGCTGCATCTCCCTTCGCTGCCATTCGTACTCTCCAGCAAGTTGCCGCAGACTTTGGTGCTGACTATCCATTGGCATCCCCTCATGTCAGCAAGTCGTTCTATGTTGACGATTTTCTGGCTGGTGCTCAGACCACAGAGGAAGCCATCAGTCTGCAAGAACAACTTCGAACACTCTTACTCAAAGGTGGTTTTCAACTGAGGAAGTGGAGGTCCAATTCGGAGCAAGTGATGGACACTATTCCTACAGACTTGCATGAGCCTTCTCAGCAAAAAATGCTCAACCAAGACACTGCTTCTCACCCGAAGGCATTAGGTATACACTGGGATGCTCAAACTGACTCCTTTTTTGTGTCCATAGGTGATCCAGCCCAACAGTCTACCACCAAACGAAGCATCATATCTGACATTGCCCGGACCTTTGATGTCTTGGGATGGCTGGCTCCAGCAACAGTGAAGATGAAGATGCTGTTTCAGAGGCTGTGGGAATTGAAGCTTGATTGGGACCAGGAAGTACCTCCAGAGGTCCAAGAATGTCATCACATCTGGCGTAGTGAACTATCATGTTTCATTAACTTTCCTGTTGCTAGATGTTATTTTAGAAAGGGGGAGGAGATCCTGCAAACTGAGCTCCATGGATTTGCTGATGCATCGGAGAATGCCTATGCTGCTGTAGTATACCTCCGTACAACGTATGCTGCGGCACCTCCCACCATGGCGCTCGTCACTGCCAAGACAAAGGTGGCTCCTCTGAAACAGCTCTCTATACCTCGCCTGGAACTATGTGCAGCACATCTACTAGCCAAGCTCCTGACTACTGTAGGAGCCGCACTCCACATCAACCTCTCTAACACCTATGCCTGGAGCGACTCCACCATTGTTCTCTACTGGCTGGATGGCAACCCCAGAAGGCTGAAGACATTTGTGGGGAACAGAGTTGCCAACATCCTGGAGGTGTTACCTCCCACTGCTTGGAGACATGTGCCCAGCCAAGATAATCCAGCAGACTGCGCTTCAAGAGGAATGTTTCCTCAAGAACTGCTACAGCACCAATTGTGGTGGACAGGACCGTCTTGGCTGCTCACAGATCCGCCACAACTACCAACCCAACCTCTGACACCTCCTCTCAACATACCAGAGGTGAAAGCGATATGCCTGCCAGTCAACATCGCTCCACACATGGACTTGGAGGAGCGATTCAGTTGTTTTGACAAACTGGTAAGGGTCACCGCATGGATGCTGCGATTTATCGAGCGAACAAGGAAGCTACAGTCATCACCATCTCCAAACCATTGTTCTAATCCCTTCCTAACAGCATCTGAAATCAAAGAAGCCGAGTTGCTACTTATTTCTCGCTCACAGAGACGCTCATTCCCCACTGAGTTGCAAAGACTTCAGAGTGGCAAGACACTCAAGCCCTCCAGTTGCATTGCAAGTTTATCTCCCACTATCAGATCAGGAGGACTCATTGTCATGGGTGGCAGACTCCAGAACTCAGCCCTTGCCACATCTCAACGTCACCCTATAATTCTCAGTGGCAAGGACCTTCTCACTCGCCTAATCGTAACCACCAAACATTTAGCACTACTTCACGCTGGACCCACACTTCTCATGGCAGCTACTGCAGCCAATTATCACATCATTGGTGCTAGGAGACTAATTCGGACCACATGCAGGAGCTGCATAACGTGCCGCAAAACCTCTGCAATTACTCAGCAACAAATGATGGGACAACTACCTGCATCCAGAGTCACTCCATCTGCTCCTTTCAACCACACTGGAATGGATTTTGCTGGACCTTTCATCATCAAGAAAGGTCACACTAGACGGCCAGTATATCTAAAGGCATATGCATGTCTGTTTGTATGTTTCTCCACCAAAGCCGTTCACATAGAACTGGTATCCGACTTGACCAGCGAAGCTTTCCTTGCAGCTCTCAAAAGATTTGTAGCTAGAAGAGGATGCCCTACTCACCTCCAGTCCGACAACGGGTCAAACTTTGTGGGGGCCAACAACATTCTGAAGGATATTTATGCCCTCTTGTCAGAGAAGACTACTCAAACAGCCATCACTAGCTTTGCTACATCCCAAAGAATTGAATGGCATTTCTCTCCTGAAAAAGCCCCTCATTTTGGAGGGCTCTGGGAAGCAGCTGTGAAGAGTGCTAAATTCCACCTCAAAAGGGTTGTTGGTGAGCAGCGACTGACCTTTGAAGAGTTGACTACTGTGCTATGCCAAGTCGAATGCTGCCTCAACAGTAGACCTCTAGTCCCTCTCCAATCACACTCTGACGACGGCATCGATGTTCTCACACCAGGTCATTTCTTGATTGGACGAAACCTTCAAGCTCTGCCTGAGATTGACCTCACCTCAAAGAAACTGCCACTCCTACGACGATGGTCACTGCTACAAGCAATCAGTCAGCACTTCTGGCGCAGATGGTCAACCGAATATCTCCAGCAACTCCAGCGCTTCAACAAGTGGAGAACTCCAACTGCTAATCTGCAGGTTGATGACATCGTACTCATCAAGGAAGATGGATTGGTATCCAATTCTCACTGGCCCATGGGCAAAATAGTCAGAATCTATCCTGGAAAAGATGGACATGTGCGAGTTGTGGCCATAAAGACTAAGACAGGGACCTACAAGAGACCTACAGCGAAGATTGTTCGGCTCATCTCCCAAGAACCTTAGAAAAGAAACTCCCTTTTCGACGGGCGGCATGTTCAAGCCTCACATTACTTCACAAACTTTACCCACTTCTCACCTATTTACTACATTTCCCTGCTCACACCACACCTGCTAGTCACCTCCTCCTGCAGCTAAATAAACATTGATCCATTAACAGTCACCCTACTCTCCATTCATTCTGTATCATTATGCCATTTATTTAATTTGTGGAACAGTTATATACACATGTTCATGCAAACCCTTCTTTTCCATATATGTATATTCTCCACTCATGCTCACCTTGCCTCTTCCCACTATTTAAACTAGAACCTTGTATCATTTCACGCTCTCTGTTTTTTTCTCCTAAAGATAGTTTTAATCAAGTTTGACTGAGCTATTTTTGCGCATAGCTGGCCTTACAACCCAGCTACAGAGGGCAATCCATTATCACTAGTGGATTTACACAACACCAAGTGACATTAATATTGCTACAAGGACAGTTGTATAGTCCATTATAACTAGGATCAACTTCATTGAGTGCACCAGCAAATGTCCAGATATGTTGTCTTGCTCCAGGTGGTCCATGAGTCACTGATACTCCTGATACGAAGGCATATTCTGTAGTGTTCTGCCCATAATCCCATATAGCTCCAAATCCTAGAGCTACACCTTTATGATAGGCTAATATTCTCCCACATACTGAGGAATATGCCTGACCTCTGACTGGATACACTACTGAGTCACACAAAGGTCCTCTAGTAGAGGTTCGTCCACATCCTCTAACAGGAGCTGTAGTGATGTTCCAGTTGGAGGGACATGTCTCATTAGGATCAGACATGTTGAGGAAGACCACTCTTCTCCAGCCATCTCCTCCACAGGGAGTCAAGTCACTAAATCTCTCCTCAATCAGTTGTCTAACTGTGTTCTGTTCAGCAGTGATATCCTCCTGTGTAGGACAACTCAGTCCAACTCTTGTAGGATGACGACTCGGTGCAGAACTATCTAATTGCTGAAAACTAATTAACATACATAAGTATGCCAAAATTGAACTTGGAAAAAGCCATAAGAAATTCCACTCAGTACTCATGCTGACTTCAAAATATATAATTGCACGATGACCTTAAAAGAAAATAACAGAATTATTAGAGAGAAAAAATTACCAACTACTCTTGTTTAGAGAATTTCCCAACTACTCTTGTTTACTAATGGCAGACCTGACCCTAATAAGTTTGGTAAAAATAACTTGGTCATTCTAAGTCAACAGTAAACACTTTTACAAAAAAGACAAATAATATTAATTAGTTGGCGAGTGAGCAAAACCGTATTAGGGGTGGACTGTTGAAAATCAGGTATATGTTCAATATATAGGATCAGTTGGAATATACATGACGGGATTAATTACAGCGTGTCATATACCGCAATTTAAAATACTTTAAACTTTAACCTAATAGCATGATTGTGTTATAAAGATATAATGCAGCATTCATAACACAATATAAATGACTGGTCAAATAAAGTTTCAAAGTTGTAGTATTTTAGAGTGAAATGGATCAGCATACAGTCTGTAGCTATTACTCAGAAATATTGTTCATAATGTTGTAATTATTTTATATATCTCATTTCACATAACTTCATCTAAATAGCTATTAGAAGAATTCTTTTCAACTTTAATTTCATCCTAATACAATTCTATTGTCCGTGTGTGGGCGCCAGTCACATAGCAAGGGAATAAGCTCCATTATAAGCTACCCACTAGTCACAAAATTGTTCTTTGTGTGGAAATATACATATACTTGTATAATGAAAGGCACTTTATTTGCATCTATTTTGTCCACGTGTCAGGTGACTTAAGAAGTATCAACAATTCCAAACTTGCATACTTTCTGAGTTGTAGAGGGTCTTTACCGAATTTAGGGAACACTAAGAGTGATAAATAGCAACCTTAAACACAAGTACTAGATCATTCAATTCCATTTTAAGAGCATTAAGCGATGATAGTAACTATTAGCAGGTGAACGGCGCAATGTCTCACATTCTTGACATCGTGCAATTCAATGCGATTTAAAAGCAACCGGGTGCCATATGTTCCAACTGTTCCAATTAATATGTATGAATGGAGGGTATGTATGCCACTTAAACACTCGTACAGGCTCCCTTTTATCCTAAAAACACTGGCGTAGGAATGGGAGGAGGGAGGCCACAGGGGCAAGGCCCCCTCCCCCCCCTCCCATGTCTCAATACAGGGAGACAGGGCCCCCCTTATGTTTACAGATTGTGTACATGAGTGACTTAGTAGTGAAAATTTTCAATATTAGTATGAGTAATAGCACGGGTAACCGCGTTATTCGGGATTAATAGCACGAGGTGAAGCCGAGTGCTATTTCAATTGCTTTAAGAGTGCTATTGATCCCTAATAGCACAGGTTACCCTTGCTATCACTCGCTAATAGTAGGCCAGCTTTTTATAAAGTCATTAGCAATGGTAGCTATACTATATCATTCACTCACTATTTTGATTAGCTTCCGCTGGAACTTCGTTTTCAACGTGCGGCTCCTCCTAATCTGTTGAAAAACATTCCGTCTAATATGGGTAGAACTTCTGTAGTAAAGAATGACACTTCCAACTAGAAACTACTCGAACTGTACGTGTCCAAGGTTAACGCTGCACATGTGCGCACTTACCCGTACTATATCACTTGGCTACCGAGGTATTTCACTTAGTTTCCACTTAGGTACCAAGGTATTTCAATTAGTTACGCGCTATTTCTCTTTCCCATGCGATTTCAATTGAACGGCAATTATTCCCATACATTTTGAATGAGCAAGTTACGCGCCTTAATACTATCATAGGTACATGGGCAACCTATTCTTTCCCATGAGTGTCTATTTACATACATGTAGGTCCTGAAAAACCATAACTGAACTGAGCAACGAAGTTGCCAACAGTTTGATAATGATTTGTGTGCATTAAAGTGAAAAGGGGGTTTTATTTTTGTACAAAACCTAAACACATGAATTATTATTTATAATATCAACTAACAATTTATACCCAACTATTACAACCACTGTAAAACTGCAATTCTTTCCTAGCGCCGTTAAATGACGAGTGTCAACCACACCAACTCCTTTTGTTTAGTGAGTCTTCGAAAGACTACTGTAAGCATTGTTAAATAGCAAGTACACCTGGAATTCATTGTTACATTCAGATGGATAGGAGGAGGAAGGTAGGAGGGGCGACTGCCTGCCCCCTCCCCCCTCCAATTTTTAACAGTAGGGAGCTTGGCCCCCACTTTTTCACATTTCATAGGAGGACAGTGAGAATGTTGCCAGTGGTTTAGGGAGGGAAATGATTACTGTTTATTTCAATTAATTTGAATAAATAACGACCAGGTAAGTCTAACTTTAGCTTTATACTTAAAACGGTATAACTATTTCCTAAAAATGTTCGTTTTTTTTAGTCACAAAAGCCTGGGGCAAGTGGTTGCTATGGCACCAAGACGCTTTACCAGACACAATTTCATAAAAAAATTAAAAAATTAACAAATTTTTTTTTAAAAACTCCACTGATTTTTTAGCATCTAGTGCTTGTTACCAAGAGTGAATGGTAATTCAAACAGCTTATAATTAATACTACAGCCAGTAAAGCGTTTACTACTTGGGGAAAACTGAGGTATGTACTTATTCCTATTTTTGCCAGCAAAAATTACAAAAACAACTCGGGCCTATTTATGTAGCTGAGTGGTTGCTGTTACGAGTAGATGGTAACAAGTCTGAATGGCTTAACATTAAAAGCCACTACTACTTTGAAGATATAGGTAAGAAAAAAAATTCTACATTTGATTACTAAAATTAATGGTCATCTACAATATGCCAATGAACTAAGAATGTCCAAGTACAGTTGGTGCAGTAAAAACTGTTAACAACTTTTGAACGGAAGTCGCTACGCTTCAAGGGTTTGTACCATTCGAAAGCTCGTGCCAAAGCGGTCCAGAAAATTCCCTTTAAAAACTTCAGAGCCGGCGGGAAAGTGCAGTTTCAAAACTCAATAGAAAAGTCTATGGGAATAAATAAAACCACACGTTTCTCGCGCTACACGCGGCGGCATTTCTGGACACCTATGATTTAGTCACGTGCTCAAACCGGGACAACCACATGCGCAGTACCACAGAAACAATTGCAAACAAAAAGCAGTCATAGTTTGGTGACCAGTTTTAGCGCACAACTAGAAGCTCGTATAAACGATAAACTACGAGTGATTAGTTATAACCGAGCATATATTGAATACAGCCGCGGAAGAAACTGCCACAGCTTCTTTTTCATTTCAACAAGTAAACTTGCTATAATAATGCGCACCTTAGACCCGCCCCATTTTTACTATGGGCGTCGACGTTTTCGCGTGTTTGAGCTACTACTGTCATGTGACCTTAATTGTTTTCCAGTTTCGCCAAGTGCATTCCTCTTTTGCCACATTTGTGGTCGCGCCAACTCAACGTGGACATACTATAATGAAGTAGAAGCTAAAATAAATCATATAACAATACTGCAGTTTTATACAATAAAACTGGGCAGGCTCGCCCGTCATCTATGCTCAAGCACACCACTGGTATATATACATGTATAGGTGTGAACACACATATGTTGATTTAAACTATGACCTTTGTGTTTTGTGTTTGCTTGGAGATGACCCCATACCATACTCCACAATAACACAATCCTTTGCTATACCAATCTTTACCTGAATCTTAGAATTAGATTGTCATTGTATCTTAATTTTTGCGGACGCACAGCTGTTAAGTCTTACAAACCTACTGACTTTAATTTATGATTTTGTGGAGGTAGAGAGTTATCTTAGCTAATGCACTGTTAGTCATAATTACAGTAGGAGAAAAAATAAAGTTCCAAATTCCGTTCCATAGTACATCCGTAGTGTTTTGTTACCGTAGTTTTTACCGTTGCGTTCCGTACCGTTATGATAAAACGACCGACACCGGTCCATCAGTAGCTAACAGAAGACCTACGAAGTGCGGACCTCGTTATAGCTCTGTGCCCGTCAGAACTTCAGTCTGCAGTTTTATTGAAGCAAGTTAAAATTTTGTACGAGCTTTTTTGCACAATCCCTGTAGCGTTTAATGGTCAATACAAGGCCTTAGCTTGCTGATACAGCTATGGAAGAGTTTCTAGCTAGACAATATCTGTGAATTGACGGAAAAGCTTAACCGTTTTTTACCGTTTTAGTAAACGGTGTCGGCCGTTTTGTCAAAATGGTACGGTACGCAACGGTTAAAACTACGTTTAAAAACTACCGTTTTATGCTCTTACTACAGAACGGAATTCGGAACTTTATTTTGTCACCTACTGTAGACGACAGACTCCGACAAACAAAACAACCAGAAGCCTTGACTGCCCCAAACACAGCAAGTATACACTCTCTAGAAATACTAAATACATAGTTGCAAACACAAGTATGTAGCTCTGATAAGCTTCAATTGAATTACAGAAATTAAAACATCAAAGAACTTATACCAGCAAGTCTATCATTGCCTTGCCACAACTCTCTATTCTAGATTTTATAATAAGTGCTACACATTAGAATCTTTAGTTCATAACTGGTAGGCTAGACAAGACTCTTGCAATATAATAATTTAGAAAGTAACAAATAAGTAATGTAAGTTTGTAGTATTGATTCACATTTCAGTTTTGCATAATTAATATACATACTCAATCACTGGTTACCATTTCCAGCAATGATAGCCTAATCAAGTTTGTCATGTCCAGGAAGCTAATTAAAATATCCCACAAACAATCCCTTCAGAATAACTACAGCTTCATCACAAGTACTTGGTTGGTATGACAAAAACATAGAAAGTGATTTGGGTAATGTATTTCAATGTACTCTTGTGTTACAAATAACAACAACAAACAACCAATGTGTGTGCATATGTGCATGTGTATGTGTCAACACGTGTGTAAATATGTCTGAACAGCAAATATGAAAAAGAAAAGTTTCACTCCCACAATTTGTACAACATCGAATTCAGAATAGTACAAACAAGTTAGTTTACGAGATGTTATTATTTGACATAAACTTCCATTAGTGATACAATCTTCTCTTCTTCATACCTTTCTAAATATGCACATATCCTAATCTCTAGGTCTTCACGCGTAAAGTTAGTTAAAGACCTGCTGAACCAAGGAGGAGAGTTAAACTCACAGCATGTGCTAGTAGAGCCACACCCACTTCCATTCCATAGTACGTCATTCTGATAGAAAGCAGACCAACTATTCCCAGGTCCACGATTCCCAGTGTCACAGAAATAGTTACTTCCTATAAAGGCAGGAAGTTGGTAGGGCCAAGTGACATTAATATTGCTACAAGGACAGTTGTATTGTCCATTATAAGTAAGATCAACTTCATTGAGTGCACCAGCAAATGTCCAGATATGTTGTCTTGCCCCAGGTGGTCCATGAGTCACTGATACTCCTGATACATAGGCATCTTCTGTAGTGTTCTGCCCAATATTCCATATAGCTCCAAATCCTGCAGCTAAACTTTTATGATAGGCTAATATTCTCCCACATACTGAGGAATATGCCTGACCTCTGACTGGATACACTACTGAGTCACATGAAAGTCTTCGACTAGATGTTCGTCCACATCCTCTAATTGGAGCTGTATTGAGAGTCCAGTTGGAGGGACATGTCTCATTAGGATCAGACATGTTGAGGAAGACCACTCTTCTCCAGCCATCTCCTCCACAGGGAGTCAAGTCACTAAATCTCTCCTCAATCAGTTGTCTAACTGCGTTCTGTTCAGCAGTGATATCCTCCCGTGTAGGACAACTCAGTCCAGCTCTTGGATGAAGATGACTCGGTGCAGAACAATCTAATTGCTGAAAACTAATTAACATACATAAGTATGCCAAAATTGAACTTGGAAAAAGCCATAAGAAATTCCACTTAGTACTCATGCTGATTTTCAATGTATGATTGCGCGATGAACTTAAAAGCAAATGACAGGATTATTGGAGAGAGAAACTACTCTTGTTTACTAAATTAAGCAGTTTATATTATGGCAGACCTGACCCAGGACAGCATGAGTAAACAAGCATTGTCCTACACTAAAATCAAGACCATATTAGGGTAATTGGGTAACGTTCATTCAAATATATACATAACACATGTATGGGGATGGTACGCGTGTTCCTTAATTAAACACACGTGCAAGCTCCTTTTTCTCCTAAAAATTCAGTTTTTCCAGTTTACCTTCAGCTTCTTCTGGAACTATAGAACTAAGTAAGTTGGGGCGAGTAGTTGCTATACCACTAAGTCGCTTTACCACAGAGCCAAGGCAATCAATTTGTGTAGTTCAAAGACTGCTCATGAAACATTGGGATTTGGGAGTTCCAACTCAAAAGGCTTAGGTTTAGTGGGATCCAAATGGGCAATATACTACTTGACATAATCCCATTAACTTAAGAAGTGACAGCTTATCATACACATAATAGTAACAAAGAGCACGTTTTATCGTATTACATTTATTTCAAATGCATTAAAAAAAGCTGATCATTCAAAATATGTACACATATTGTGTTAATAATACACACATACAAACAACATAATCACAAGTTAATCTCAGTCAACCATAGAAGTCATATGTAGTTTGTTTGTTGTTGTTGTTTAATTGTGGAGGGGAGAAGACAGCCACCCACTCACTGCCACGCCTCCCAGAGTAGCAGCTGCCATGACCAGTGGTACAGTACATCTCAGAAAATGGCCGCTGTTGTTGAGGAGGAACAGAAGTGGCAGTATTTCCTGCATGTCCCCTCCTTTCTCTTCCATCATCGAGCGTAACATCTGTCTACTTCAGACTTGGACACACTTCTCTGTGACCCACCTTGACGAGACCATTCATTGCTGGACGATGACTCCGCCTGAGTCGCTATCGCAACTACTAGGACCACACCCAGAATAGTGGTGAACATGGGTAGTCTCATTGTTACCTTCCCCTTCGGTGGAGACGACACAATATAGGAATAAATTTCTCAAAATGCTCAGTGGCAAATGATTGCTAGCTATGACCTCCAGTAAAACCACAAACTCTTTTATAAGCAAAAAGAGCTGAAGAACAACACTTACCTGCACCAACTACTGTATGTACCAGCTTATAATTTTCCAACACTGGAAAACATGTAAACAAGTCCAGTCACTCACCGGGCGTCTCACAATCAATCATGTTCACTTGTTCTGTTCATTCATTAATCCGTAGGAGGACTACTCAGTAGCCGTGTGTACACTAACAACTACATCATAGGTTGGACTAAGTCTAAGAGTCCATAATGTAGAGAATCTATCGGTCGGTGGAAAAACTAGCCTCCAGTGACTGACTCATCTTTCCAGAGTGCCTCCTGCATCACAACATTCTCCACATACACACAACAGCACTGGGCTATGTGACTGATACTTGCCAACATCTATGACTGATAATAGTGTATTGCTAAATGTGAACTCTGCTCTCTTAAATTCATAGTATGCATGTGAGTGAGGACCACAGTACCCATCCCATCTGTCACACTGTTTGCTAATCTATCTGCCATTCAGTCTTGAGTCCATGAGTGTCAGTCTTGGTAGGTGGGTATTGGAACCTTTAAATGTCTATCATCCATTTACTGGTGTGACTAACAATCAGTCAGAGAGTTTCAATAGTACTCTGAAGCAGCTGCAAAAATGGAAAGAGGTACCAGTTGATTCCATTATTGTAGCATCTACAAGTGTACGATTTTAATGAGATTCAGAGAGGACTATCTGGTAAGAAATCAGTTGACAAGTTAAATAATCTATATGATATCCTTTCAGGTGTAGGGACTTATACATTATTGAAGCAATTTGAGGATTTTGCAAGACCTAGTGATGAAATGTCCCTTATAATGTGTTATTCACCTGAAGAGATAGTCAGAAGACTTCAAAACAAGGATGATACTGATGTCTGCAAAAAAGGTAAAATGCCTTAAACATTGTAAACATTAAATATTCAAAAGTTAAAGATGCAGATTCCTCAAAGAAATCAGAAGAAATGACTGTGCCAATTGCTGGTCAAGATAATACTGGTATGTTTGCATAAATAATCATAGAATGTATTGCAAAATATATTTCTCAAACTTTCAGAAGAGGAAAAAAGTTTGCAAATATCAGGAAGTACTTCCTATGCCCGTGCAATGTAAATTAATTGATGCAGCTCCTGACCAAATTTTAATGGTATTCCTTTAGGCTTATTATAGAGAAGAAACAGATCAGTCACAACCAATCATTGGGAGTATTTACTGTAATTGGGACTTGTGGAAGTCCACATGCAGTAACAATATTCTCTCGAGAGGCATGCACTTGTCTTTCTACTGGTAGATGCTATCACATTTTAGCAGTAAGAATAAGTGTCGGTCTGGAAAACATTGATTTCCAAAGAAAAGTTAACCTCACTCAGCTTAGGAAAAACACTCGTTCAAGAGTTGAGAAAATTTCTGGGAGAAAAGTTCCTCGTCCTGGAGATTATCGAGTTGGAGCAGCACCTGATGCCAATATTTGGGTTAGCTGATAATCACTTTAGCCACATTTACTGTTTATTGAAATACATTGTAATACTAGGATTAATATAAACTAATTTACTGTTTACATATTCTAATAAATAATGTAATTTAGACAATAAAAAACAAAACAAAATCTTATGACTATGGAGGAACTAAACTAGCTACCCAGTTGTTCCTTTTGATTATTTTGTCAAAACTACAATACAATAAATGTGTAATATTTTAATATTACTATTATTATTATTATTACTACTACTACTATTATTATTACTATTAATAATTGCAATTATTATTTTTATGTTTATCATTATTACTACTAGGATATTGAAACTGCTGAGAAACGCAGTAATTCTACTTCAAAGGATCCTAATAATGATACTGAGGAAAAGAACATGGAAAACACGGTAATAGTATGTAATACTATTATGTTTAATTTTCCTAAGTAGTGGGGGTGGGAATAATGATATGCTATTTAATGTATTTTATTCCCTCAGATTATGGACAAAGAATCAATCAAATTCATTTGTAATAGTGGAAAAGGTTTGTTTCAACAAAATAACTTCATTTGTTTCAATATGATTTGGTCCTTACCACTATATAAATAGCAAAGAGAAAGAAGTGTGGTATATGTGATGGATGTACTGCTATTGATTGCGGAGAATGTAACTTCTGCCAAGACAAACCTAAGTTTAGAGGAACAGGTGTTCTAAAGCAGTGTTGTGTACACAGGAAATGCAAAGCTATGAAGCTCAATCATAATGGTTGTTATGTTACAATTGATGGAATTCAAAGTGATATATTATGTTATTTTTATATTGCAGATAGCAGTTCCTGCACACCTATATCATCTGAAAGTGTAAAGATGAAGAAATGATATTAATTGTATAAATGCTTAATATTTCGACATTATCAGTTTTAATAAGCATTGTATATAAACTAGGACCCACCAAGCTGCTGTGAAGTTATGTTAGATGCTAGTGATCCCTCAGAGAATGGTTCAGTATGATAATTACTTTAAGCACATTGCCTGCTCTGTCTTTATTTTGCTCTGCATTATTTTTAGGTTCAAAGGAATGATGATGACTTAGTATCAACTATAAATGGTGTCTCTGTAAATTATAGAGACTTAAAAACTTCGCATAAATCTTCCTGTCTGAATGATAAGGTAAAGTATTTACATGTAAATTTACATTGATGCAATATAACATCCTCCGAAGTAAATAAGAAAAGAAAAAAAGATGCTAAATGTAGGAATATTTCCAGCAGTTTCAAATGTGTTTTTGCAGTTGTCAAAAGCTGAATTGTTTAAGTCTAATCTAAATCTAAAAAGTAAAGTATTTACATGTAAATTTACATTGATGCAATATAATATATAATATATATATATATATATAATAATATATATTATATATATATTATATATATATATATATAATATATATATTATATATATATATTTATTGCAGCTTTGATATTTTTACTTGAATATTTCCGCATCACGCGAGCGTTCTGTATTCTCCCATATTGTACGGTTTATATTGTACGCTCGTTGTAGCGCGCGCGTAGCGAGTAAAATCAATGAAAATTGTATTGTAACTGGTTGAGAAAAATTTCAAAGAAGCAATAAATCACTTATCACACTCGTCGTACAATATGGGAATGATATTTTACTCTCACGCCACATTTTCACTCGCCTTTGGCTCGTGAAAATATTTTGCGTGCTCGTAAAATGTTTTCCCATATTGTACTCTGACTCGTGCTATAAGTATTATATATAATATATATTATATATGTTATATTATATATAATATATATATTATGTATTATATTAATACTTATTACATGGGTCAGAGTGTGATATGGTGAAGTACAATTGTAAAGTCCGTATGAGCTTCACCGTTGTAGGTTACTGTAATATTCTTGCCAGCTTGCTACAGTTAATAGCATTTGAATGAGAGCCACTTGACTGGTAAGTTTTCTTATGCACCAAAATTACTTACATATTTCATTACCAGTGAGGAAGACTAAAGTTAACCCACCCATAAAGAGAACTTTTAACAGAAAAATGCTAGATTAATTTGCATTGAGAAAAACAATCGTTAGACAATGAATTTAAAATCTATGCACAATGAGTTAATGGCTGCTGTTTCATCAATGTTATTACTGGAGTAGCTCTAGGACACATTTGCTGCATTCACCAACCTAGCCAAGAACACACACACACAAAATATTCAAAGTAACCTATCTGCAATTGCATCCACCTCATAATATTACCTTCGCTGGATCTCCTATCATAGCAAGGGGTTGAAGACAAGCTTTGATGTCATTTACTGGCACCACAGTGAGCAGTTGCTGCCGAGATGACCCTTGGAGCTATACAAATATTACAAGTAAGGCTTATACCGTTACCTTTTGCATTAAATATGATGTATAAAATGATACAGAATCAACCAATACCACATTGAATGTTTTGTTGTTATTTTTGTACATGAACTGATATTTAATAGATTGATCAATGCCATTATAAGAATTGTTCTAACTAATGGACTAAAGGATATTTTATTTACTTAAATAGAATAACAGTACTTCATTCCAAGTGCATTGGCACTGGAATAAACCTCATCACTATAGAGAAGAAAAAATACAAAGCTAGACATACCAAGTGAATACTAAAGTTTATTTCAGATACATGTCAATGTAATGTGTTCAAATACAACACTAACTTAGTACTAATTGGTAATTCGGAAAAGCTTACTGCATTAAATACCCTATTCTAATTACTACTAACCAAAGTACCAATCCCCATGATAGCTCTGTATTTTGCTTCCGGATCATATGGCAAATTGCATATCTACATAAAAATAGAAAATAAAAGAATAGTACAGTAGAAGACAAAATAAAGTTCCGAATTTTGTTCCGTAGAATGGCTGTTGCACCGATTAAAAAACAGGGGAAAAAACGGTACGCCATTTGGTAAAAAAACGGCCGTTCCGTTAGACCGTGTTACCGTTTTAACCTTTCTCGTTCACCTTATGTCTCGCTCAAAGAATTAACGTTCTGATATTTTGTTTACAGGTTCCTGAGGCAGAGCTTTTCGTGTTAAAAAAAAAAGCTGTCCTATTCGAAGTTGTCTTGCAGAGAATTCTTAGTTCGACCACCGCACAGTATTGATGTTTTCTCGATGTTGGGGCCTTCTTGGGCTTCGATTTTTTACTACTGGAGGTTTACTAGTAGCTAACAGAACACCTACGAAGTGTGAACTTCGTTTGAACTCTGTGCCCGTCGGAACTATGCTCTGCAGCTCTATTGAAGCAAGTTAAATTTTTGTACGATCTTTTTTGCACTATCCTCGTAGCGTTTAATGGTCGATACAAGGCCTTAGCTTGCTGATATAGCTATGGAAGAGTTTCTAGCTAGAAAATATTGGTGAATCAACGGAAAAGCTTTACCATTTTTTACCGTTTTAGTAAACGGTGTCAGTTGTTTTGTCAAAACGGTACAGAACACAACGATAAAAACTACAGTAAAAAAAACTACCATTTAAGGCCGTACCATAGAACAGAATTCGGAACTTTATTTTGTCGCATACTGTATGTGTGGTGTACTCAAGACACTGACAAATTTCATAAACTGCATAATGTGTTAATTGTGCATTCCAATACTGACTATTCTACTGTACTTGATGCCATGAACAAACTTTCACTGGACTGAATCTTAACACTGAAAGGACAAAATTGTTATGAGATTTAAGTATGAACTAGCAAAGCCCAATTATGTTTAGCAATTCTTTTATACTATATATAAGGGAGTATTAAAAAATAACAAGTAACTATGTGATTACTATATTATGAATAATACAGAAGAGGTTTTAATTTATTCATTAAAACCAGTTATAATGGAGAACATTATTAAGTGGAAAGTGTTCTAATCAAAGTAATGTGGTACCTGAAGCGCAAATTCCAAGACATCCTTGGCACCATCTATATCTTCCTGGTTTCCATAGTAGTGGCAATAGCTGTGACACAAGATGTAAAATAATAATCCATGCAATAACTCATAGTACCTACATGTACGTATATAATATAGAGGTACGGTTAATGAGCAAGTTGGGGGCTGGAAGTCCCACACCTTGCTCACTCGCACTGGGAGAGTGGTTCAGTTTGACACTGTAATAGATCAAAGCAGAACTGAAAAATCTTGAGTTTTTGTGTTGTCATTGCTAGAAGTGGGAGACAAAGCAAGAGATCAAGAAAAAAAAACGTGGCTGCTTTGAGCACTGGATCAATCCCCACCCTTATCAAACTACTAGTGGAAGCAGTGTTTCACATATGTGCTAGCCACAAAGTGACAAGGTCCAGAGCATTACACACACCCACTCATTATATATTCCAGCCTTAGATTTTTATAATTTTTTTTATTTATAACTTTATATTTCTTTACTCCAGGATGACGAACAAGAAGAAAAAGAGTTTTAGGCGAAAGCAACCCGGCTGTACTCGTGAATCAACACCAACACAAATAAAGTGAAAGAAATAGACAAATGATTGCTGCTATTAGTGATATCAAGTAGGGAATATTAGTAATCAAGCTGCAGATGCACATAGAGTTCCAGTTGTCAGGTTTGATGCAGTCCATTCCACTATTACACTTTAAAATACTTAAAGATACATTTTGACCAATTTGGCTTTGCACATCATCCAGAGACTATATTCAATATACCAATTTTACTAATTTTAATTTCTTACTAGTGGTGTGCTTGAGCACAAATGGCGAGCGAGCCTTAAACTACACTGTTGTTAAATTTGATTTTAACAACTAACACTCAAGCTATTAAAATAAAGTCGAGTTTTTAAATTACGTATGAGGTAAAGGGGTTTCAATGTCATACCGCAACAGTTTGAATTGAAAAAGAAGCAACAAAATCAAATCACGTTATTCAAAATTTTCTTTGTGATATTCTTAATAGTAGTTGTAACGCACAATACTTTCACACAACTGAACATACCTACGCAAGACTTACCTGCGTGGTTCGTCTAGTGGACAATGCATTTTTAAGTAAATACTGTTGAGTAGGGCTTATAACTGTGACAAATAGCACATTAATTTACCACCACCACTAACTCGAATAGAAATGGAGCTCCCATAAGATTTTGAGTTTTAACTGCACCCGCAATTCAAAGCCGTAAACAATTCAATTTCTAAGGTGATACGGGTAATGGTCGCTAAACCGGAGGATTCTGTTTAGTGAAGTTTGGGACGGGGTCGAACGCGGAGCGAACACAAAAATACGGAGGGTCAAAGTACAAAATGACATACATACGTCCATACATATATCTAAATAAACAAACATCCCCGATTTTCGATTGTGCTACCCCTGTAAGTGTCTCGCTCGCTACGCTCGCTCGCCAATAATCATTGTATTAGTAATTTTGTGCCGAACTTAATGTGTATTCACTTTGTAATTGTACTTGTTATTTTGTACTATAACTTTTAGTGTGGTCTCATATCTTATGTTTATAGTCGAACAATCTGCTGTCACAGAATCTCAGCCTGAAACACGTCTTCATATGGACATACCAGGAGATCAATGTGGAGAAGATAATGTAGTTAGTTCTGGAACAGTTGAGCGTTTTGAGTTCACTGAAGCAGAAGAATTGCTTCTTCTTTTTTTAACTATACGAGGAGGCCTATAATTTGTGTGACACCAGATACAATGCCTGGCAGGACTACCACCTATAGGAGGTTGTTGTTCATCGTCTACTTCAGCTGTAATATTACCTTCTTCCTCTCCTATACCATATATAGTTTATATAGCCCTTCATTAACATCAGTTTCGAGCTCGTCTCCATAAACTGAGTACCTCCAACTTCCAACCACACGGCTTCCAAGCAAGAAGACTAAGACTGGGCAAGCTCGTGTTTTAACAAGTTCAGAGGCATGGGCAATTGTGATAGAAAAAGAGCTAAAGAAGTGTCTAGAAGCAGAGAAGTAGGAAAAAAGAAAAAGAGAAGAGAAGAGGACACTGAAGGAAGTACTAAAGAGGAGAAAAGACGAACCGAAGGAGTTAAAACGTAAGGAAAAGGAAAAAGTAATGGTTCAAAAGGAGCTAGAAAGACAACGGAGAGCAGACAATAGAGCAAAAAAGCAGCTATGAAAAGAAAAAAGTCCTGTATCAGGAAACAAGGCTCATAATTGGAGTTCAGATGAAAGTGGGCACTTGCGCAAGGACCAAGTATTTTGCTGCAGACATTATTAATGAGAATCAATGCTGTGCTTGTAGAGGATATTTTGAAGAAGATGTAGGCACTGGTCAAACTTGGCTCCAGTGCACTTGCACTAGATGGATCCACCAGGATTGTGTGATTAACTTCAATTCTTCAACAAAACTTTGCCCTATATGCTAACTATCATACATACATACATGATGTACTGTAATTTAATTTACACACGTAAAATTTTCTTGTAATCATCCTGGTAAAGGGATTTCAGCATTGCAGACTCGATGGTGCTAAGCATTTTAGTTAATTTTGAGCAATAGGTGAGTTATGTAGAAGTCATGCCCCATGGTGGTGATGCAAAAGTACCTTCTGGAAAGGGGAAAAGTCCTCTTATCCACTGTGCTGATGGCTGCGACAGTAAGCAAAAAAAGGTCCGAATTTCATACTGTGTCGCTTCATGTACATCATATCACTCATACAAATTGAATGTATAAATTAAGAATGTAGATTAAACTCGGTAAGTTGAACTATTTTCTATAACTAGGCCAGTTTGCTCGCTATTAGTGTGAACGCATACTACTAACATAATAACATACTAATTACAATGCACACATTGCAGTGAATTCTAACAGTTAGTGGTACAGTACACGTGAGTCAAAACTTACTTTAAAATAACTGTAGACAAAGCAATCTGATTGGTCCTGTTTGTGGTTCCTAACTGGTCCTGTAGTTTACCCAGTACCTGAATACAACACAAAGTAACAATAATAATAATAACAACAACAATAATAATGACAATAATAATAACAACAACAATAATAATATAGAGAGAGTAAAATAATTGAAAAATTGCCATGATAACTAAGCCTCACTTATGTATTTCATTTATTCTTACCTGCTGCCTGTTTTTATGCATCATATGAGCTCCACACTCGTGTGCTAACAAGTTAGAGAGAGAACGCAAGACAGGTACCTGGTTCTTAGGTTGAGTAGAATCACTGCACAGAGAAAGAAAGATCGAGATAAAGAGAACAGCATCATATGAACATACAATGTTTTTTTGTTTCTAGACACACATAAATATTTGAGCACCTTGCAAACAACAGTAAAGAACTCAGAAACTCCTGTCCTTTCTTAGTCTCACCGACAAAGTGGGCACAGCCATCCTGGTGGACTAAAACCAATCGCATTAGATCTAGACCTGAAGGAAGGGTGAAACAATAACAATATAAACTATCTATGTACTATAGTCACTGTAGAAACAAATTGAATGTCAGCGGAGATTATGCTCAAATTAAAGAACTAATTTCATACAAACTCGTGTTCTGCACAATATTAATTGCCTGTAGCACACCTGGGAAGGCATATTGGCTAGGCCAATTCAACATGAGCTCTACCAGAGCTAGACCGTAGGAGTCCAGTCTAGAGGAAGGAGACAACAGGAGCGAACATAGACCTGCTCACATGCACACACACATACATACTAGTAAATAGTAAATTCAACAATGAACAAGGAAGTGAGGGCCAAAGAGATACAACCACGTTAACAGATTTAAATTGTTTTATTTAGTTCAGGTTTACATGCACATATAAACAATACAAATTGAAATTTAAAATTTGTATTACTAAAGCTTTTTGTTACATGGAACAAAACAATCGGGTATAAAAATATTTCATGAAGCCAGTTGCAATGTGCTCCTCCCACTTACGTAAAAAGAAGCAATCTAACCAACACAAACATCATACAGTGCTTGTAGTAGAATGTAATTAAAATAGAATGATAGAGAATTACTGACAATCTGTGATAGACTGGAGACCATGCTCAGAGAAATAATGCGAAAGTTAGGCCTTACTACTTGACATTGGCAACTCTCATCAACTCAACAATTTACTATGTTAATAAATTTGTCATATTGACTTGCAGTAAGGTCAAAAATTCTATCCATAAATCAGATGTGAACATTTCTCAGTCACTTCACTCAGCTAATTATGAACTCACTTTTTAATTTTTCCAATTGGTCAGGTGAAAACTTGTCTTTCTACACATACACCACACAAACACACACAGAAACAATAGAATAGCAGTATGAATACCATAAACTAAGTATATGTACCTCGTCAATAAAGTCACATGAATTGAATTCCGATATTTTAGCTAGCACTTTATCACAGTACTCCAAAGGGTTGGTGAAAACTTTGAATTCAGACTGAAAACAACAACAACAAGAGAGCTTCAATAATGGATACATACATTTTATCATGATAATAATAATAATAATAATAATAATAATAATAATAATAATAATAAAATAGTAATAAAATAACTTGATAATTGTTAATGGAGTAGCATATAGTATTATTATCCATCTTTATTATCCTCTGTTACTTGATCTAGTTATATCAATATCCCTCTCCTGCTCTTTCTTCCTGAGTCCTCTTCGTTCATCTTAACCTTTTCTTTCACCTCTTTCTTCTTGAATCATGGATTCCCTTCTCCCTTCGTCTTTCTTTCCTGTCCTTCTATTCGAGATGGCTTTAGCTATAACCTTCTTTGTCCATTCCTCACCAACTTCACTAGTCCTTTAGATGCTGTTTCAAATCGCCTTCATTTCATTAATCACCTTCTACATAATGTGATGATGCTTTACCCATCAAGCTCGAGGCGAAGCTTAATCCACCGAGCTCACCTCAAGAATTATTCATGGTGTTAATCGTTACTGTCAGTCGCCAGTACTGACACGTAAGCATATAATAAAAATCTAAATAATAATACACTTTTGTGTCAGTAGCAATGCTGATGGTGACCACCAGTGTATGTATTCATGAATAACTTATGATCTGAGCAGAGTTGGTAAAGTATCATTGCCACCTGAATGGGGAGAATACATTAAGCTACCTGCTCTAAGAAAGAAAGAAAAAGGCAGAAACAAAAAAGAGATGAGTCCAAGACAGGACTCGAACCCAGACTCAGAATGTCTAACCAATTGTATCCTCTTCTTTTCTTTTTTCTTTTTTTTTTCTAGGTCTTTCCCTGTCCATCCCTCGCTCTATAAAAACTAAACAATAGGTGTCTGTATTCACGAATAAGTCATTTGCTGAGCTGAGTTAGGAAAGAGTTAATACATACAGTAGCTAATTACATTCATGATGGATTCCACCACAGATCATGGGTGGATGAAAGACAGAGAAGCAGGAGAGCGCAAGAATCAAGAAAAATAGATGCAGGCGAGAAAAGGTTGACTGATGTAACTACTTCAATGAATAAGTGAAGAAAATACACAGGAACAATAGAGATACTGAGAATCAGGAGAGATAGACAAAGGGTAGAAGGGAATCTATGAGCTTAAGAGAGGAATATGATAAACTGAGATGGGTCAGGAAGAAAGTGAGCAGGATAGAGAAAACATGAATAAAAAATACCATATGCTACTACATTCCTAATTTGCAAAAGTGAGTACATCAAACGCCATGGTGTGGTGGGGTACTTGCTAATAATAATAATAATAATAATAATAATAATAACAATAACAATAACAATAATAATAATAATAATAATAATAATAATAATAATAATAATAATAATAATAATAATAATAATAATAATACAGCAATACTCCTACCAAGTGATTTACACATACTCACCATAGGGAAGAATGGATTAGATTTGGTAGATGATTTAAAAGAAACATTAAATTTAGGCTGCAACATACATGTATAACAAAAATAATAATACCATTATTAGCAATAAATTCATAAGAGATGACTGGTCAATACAATAATTGAGTAAGTGACAAACAGTGAGCCATGTTTCTGAGGTGAGAGTGAGGTTAAAAACAATAAGCTACAGTATAATAATCTAACTAAGAATTTTTCATCCAGATACCAAATAATTATACAAAACAAATACACCTGCACTAGAGAGGGAGCGGTTGAAGCTCAAATAAAAAAAAAATAAGAAGAAGAAAATAACTAATTCCATACTTCTGTTTAGAATAATTGGCACTAAGTAGATGAGCATTCGGAATTTATGAACAGCTGTGCAGGACTACATATATCTAGTTTGGGGGGGGGGGGGAGCTTCTTGTCTATCTCTCTTATAACATCTAAGCTACCCCCGATACTTTTTTAATGCTGCAAGAACCTTAATTGTAGTATTCAGCTCTTACAATATCAACCAGGAATATTTTAATGCTAATAGAATAGAATGTTACTCTATCTGTAGTAATGTAGTTCTTTCCATCAAATATGATAAAATATATACCAATCCTCTACAAGTGTACCACCTGAATTATCTCTATTATTACAGCACACTGCACGTCAATACAGAAAGAAAACGTTGGAGCATAATGGTTCACTTAGTATGAGAAACAGTTATAGCTAATGGACATACCATATTAGATTGAGTATTGGTATAACTTGGCCGATAGCTAGATGTCCCTATAGAAAATATAAATGCATAAAATAACATTATCCCCTACATACAGTAGGAGACAAAATAAAGTTTAGAATTTCGTTCCGTAGTACGGCTGTAAAATGGTAGTTTTTTTTTTTACCTAAGTTTTTATTGTTGCGTTCCATACCATTTTGACTAAACAGCTGACACCGTTTACTAAAACAGTTAAAAACTGTCTAGCTTTTCAGTCAGTTCACAGATATTTTCTAGCTAGAACTCTTCCATAGCTATATCAGTAAGCTAAGGCCTTGTATCGACCACTAAACGCTACAGGGATAGTGCAAAGAAGCACGAACAAAAAGTTAACTTGCTTCAATAAAACTGCAGACCGAAGTTCCGATGGGCACAGAGCTATAATGACGTCTGCACATCATAGGTCTTCTGTTAGCTACTGATGGACCTCCAGTAGTAAAAAATCTAAGCCCAAGAAAACATCCATACTCTGCAGTGGTCGAACTAACAATTCTCCATGAGACAACTTCAAATAGGACAGCTTCAATTTTATTAACCCGAAAAGCTCCGCCTCAGGAGCCTGTAAACAAAAAAATCGAAACGTTATATTGGATAAACGATTTTTATATTCTTTGAGCGAGGCATGCGGTGAACGAGAAAGATTAAAACGGTAACACAGTCGAACAGAACGGCTGTTTTTTACCAAATGGCGTATCGTTTTCCCCCCCCATTTTTTAATCTTGTGACGGCCGTTCAATGGAACGGAATTCGAAACTTTAATTTGTCTTCTACTGTATGCCTCACTTTACCATTATCTACATTAGCTCCACATGCTCCAACTTTCAGACCAATTCCATATCCTTACCAAAGCTTTATACATACTTACCATTACACACACCCACTCATTATATATTCCAGCCTTATCCCCCAGATGTATAGCTCTAGTCTAGCCCCTTACTTCTCATTGTTCCGTGTATCTGCACCACTCCCACCACTACTACATTAATGGCTCCACATCATTATCAATGCCACTCCCCCAAACAAGCACTCACCAGTAAAGGGATCCACTCCACCCTCAACAGCTCCTCCTCCTCCAGCAGCCCCCTCTCCCCCACCACCTCTTGGCTGATATCGAGAACCACCTGATAAAAAAAGAAAAGAAATTAAATAAAGCACGTGTACCCAACAGAAGGAATCAAAGCTGCCAGAAATAGTCCATTTTATCGTATGGTCCTATGAGATGGGAGGGACAATGAGATGCACATGAGTATCTTTCCGTAGCTAGCAGTCATCATGACACATCAAGATATCCATCCAACAGGGATAGAATACTATGTATATAACAGCTATGGGAATCAAAATTTGGTAAAGGGTACTGACATGCACTACATAAGGCCTATGTAAGAGTGGTTTAGTCTTAATTAACACTTAAGTATTTATAATTTCACACTAAACTAATTGCATTACTACTTTGCATGGGTAAAAATCATTTTAAACGAAATCTCTCATAACTCATACGTAGCATAAGCTGTGATCTACAGTACAAGAATGTACATACATACATACAGTGTGCCATCAGGTATTCCAGTGCTAAATATTGATAAAATGAGTTTCATAGACCATCGTAAAACCAATGTGAAACAAAATACTTTAAATAAATGATAATAACCTCCTAGATGACAGACTACGAGAAACAAAACAACCAGAAGCCTTGACTTCCCCAAACACAGCAAGTATACACTCTCTAGAAATACTAAATACATAGTTGCAAACACAAGCATACAGCCCTAAAGAAAAGCTTTCATCGAGAGAGAACCAGTGTCCCTCCCCTGCTATGGTCTGGTTTATATTGTACTCCTAACTTCTCTCTTCAAGCTTTCAATTACTACTTGAAGTTATTATATACGTATGTATAGCATGATCTCTTTCATTGTCTACAGTAACTTATGGTATGCTTAATTGTTTTATTGCTGTTTTTTTTTTTTGTTAGTTTGTTTTTAACTTTTGTTTGTATTCTATATATGGCAGGGTGGTGTAGCATATGGAACTTGCTGATGTCAGTGCATAGTTGGAAGATTGTGGAGTCTGGAGGTTTTTATTTGGGCAGCAGAACTCATATTCATTTCCTAAGCATTACATTTCTTTCATACATGTCAGAGTCAGTAAAAACCTATCCCATCTTCCTATCAGTTACAAAAACATCAGTTTTCAGACTCATGATGATCTGAAATCATATTGTAAATAATAATGTCAAACAGTGTGGTATAGATGTGAGTGTTAATTTCATTTGTAGTCCTTGATGGCCCATTTGGGCATGTCAGCTAGTTGGCTCCTGCCTTGAAACGATAGAGGATATTTTCCAGCTTTTCAGCTGCCGGATGGCTTGTGGTGATTGTGAGCTTAAAATGAAATTATCTATTTTGTGAAATGTGTGGTTCACACGATGAGATCGCCACCGTAGTGTTCTTACTACAATGGTGTCGTCTGGGCCACTCTCTTCAGATGACATCATTTCATTTCTCATTATGGAGAACCGCTGTTATTTCTTGTCTTCCTATAGCCAAAACACGCTATAAGCTTCAATTGAATTACTGGAAAAAAACATCAAAGAACTTATACCAGCAAGTCTATCATTGCCTTGCCACAACTTTCTTTTCTAGATTTTATAATAAGTGCTACATATCAGAATCTTTAGTCCATAACTGGTAGGCTAGACACAGTATAATAATTTAGAAGGTAACAAATGAGTACTATAAGTTTTTAGTATTATTTCAAATTTCAGTTGTGCATAATTAATATACATACTCATTTACTGATTTCTTTTTTCAGGAATGATAGCCTAATCAAGTTTGTCATGTCAAGGAAGCTAAATATCCCACAGACAGTCCCTTCAGAATAACTACAGCTTCATCACAAGTACTTGGTTGGTATGACAAAAACATAGAAAGTGACTTGGGTAATGTATTTCAATATACTCTTGTGTTACAAATAGCAACAACAAACTACCAATTTGCGTGCATATGTGCATGTGTATGTGTCAACATGTGTGTAAATATGTCTGAACAGCAAATATGAAAAAGAAAAAATTCACTCCAACAATTTGTACAGCATCAAATTCAGAATAGTACAAACAAGTTAGTTTACGAGATGTTATTATTTGACATAAACTTCCATTAGTGATACAATCTTGTCTTCTTCATACCTTTTTTGTACATAGCCACATATCCTAATCTCTAGGTCTTCATGCGTAAAGTTAGTTAAAGACCTGCTGAACCAAGGAGGAGAGTTAAATTCACAGCATGTGCTAGTAGAGCCACACCCACTTCCATTCCATAGTACATCATTCTGATAGAAAGCAGACCCACTAAACCCAGGTCCACGATTCCCAGTGTCACAGAAATAGTTACTTCCTATAAATGCAGGAAGTTGGTAGGGCCAAGTGACGTTAATATTGCTACAAGGACAGTTATATTGTCTATTATAACCAACTTCATTGAGTGCACCAGCAAATGTCCAGATATGTTGTCTTGCCCCAGGTGGTCCATGAGTCACTGATACTCCTGATACATAGGCATCTTCTGTAGTGTTCTGCCCATTCTCCCATATAGCTCCAAATCCTAGAGCTGCACCTTTATGATAGGCTAATATTCTCCCACATACTGAGGAATATGCCTGACCTCTGACTGGATACACTACTGAGTCACATGAAGGTCCTCCACTAGAGGATCGTCCACATCCTCTAACTGGAGCTGTATTAAGAGTCCAGTTGGAGGGACATGTCTCATTAGGATCAGACATGTTGAGGAAGACCACTCTTCTCCAGCCATCTCCTCCACAGGGAGATGTCAAGTCACTAAATCTCTCCTCAATCAGTCGTCTAGCAGTATTATGTTCAGCAGTGATATCCTCCCATGTGGGACAACTCAGTCCAGCTCTTGTAGGATGACGACTCGGTGCAGAACTATCTAATTGCTGAAAACTAATTAACATACATAAGTATGCCAAAATTGAACTTGGAAAAAGCCATAAGAAATTCCACTCAGTACTCATGCTGACTTTAAAATATAATTGCACTATGACCTTAAAATCAAATAACAGAATTATTAGAGAGAAATTACCAACTACTCTTGTTTAGAGAATTTACCAACTACTCTTGTTTACTAAGTTAAGCAGTTTATATTATGGCAGACCTGACCCTGGACAGCATGAGTAAATAAACATTGTCTTACACTAAAATAAGTTTGTTAAACTAGTAAAAATAACTTGATCATTCTAAGTCAACAGTAAAACTTTTACAAAAAGACAAGTAATATTAATTAGTTGGCGAGTGAGCAAAACCGTATTAGGGATGGACAGTTGAAAATCAGGTATATGTTCAATATATAGGATCAGTTGGAATATATGGCACCTATGTGGCCTGACACGACACATGACGGGATTAATTACAGCGTGTCATATACCGCAATTTAAAATACTTTAAACTTTAACCTAATAGCATGATTGTGTTATAAAGATATATGTAGCATTCATAACACAATATAAATGACTGGTCAAATAAAGTTTCAAAGTTGTAGTATTTTAGAGTGAAATGGATTAGCATACAGTCTGTAGCTATTACTCAGAAATATTGTTCATAATGTTGTAATTCTTTTATATATCTCCTTTCACATAACTTCATCTAAATCTAGCTATTACAAGAATTTTTTTCAACTTTAATTTCATCCTAATACAATTCTATTGTTTGTGTGTGGGCGCCAGTCACATAGCAAGGGAATAAACTCTATTATAAGAGTCACAAAATTGTGCATCTCTTTTGTCCACGTGTCAGGTGACTTAAGAAGTATCAACAATTCCAAACTTCCATACTTTCTGAGTTGTAGAGGGTCTTTACCTATTTTAGGGAACACTAAGAGTGATAAATAGCAACCATAAACACAAGTACTAGATCATTCCATTCCATTTTAAGAGCATTAAGTAATGATAGTAACTATTAGCAGGTGAACGGCGCGATGTCTCACATTCTTGACATCGTGCAATTCAAAAGCAACCGGGTGCCATATATTCCAACTGATCCAATTAATATGTATGAATGGAGGGCATGTATGCCACTTAAACACATGTACAGGCTCCCTTTTATCCTAAAAACACTGGTGTAGGAATGGGAGAAGACGGGCCACAGGGGCCAGGCCCCCTACCATGTCTCAATACAGGGAGGCAGGGCCCCCCTTATGTTTACAGATTGTGTACATGAGTGACTTAGTAGTGAAATTTTCGATATTAGTATGAGTAATAGCACGGGTAACCGCGTTATTTGGCATTAATAGCACGAGGCGAAGCCGAGTGCTATTTCAATTGCTTTAAGAGTGCTATTGATCCCTAATAGCACATGTTACCCTTGCTATAACTCGCTAATAGTAGGCCAGCTTTTTATAAAGTCATTAGCAATTGTAGCTATATTATATCATTCACTCACTATTTTGATTAGCTTCCGCTGGAACTTCGTTTTCAACGTGCGGCTCCGCCTAATCTGTTGAAAAATATTCCGTCTAATATGGGTAGAACTTCTGTAGTAAAGAATGACACTTCCAACTAGAAACTACTCAAACTGTACGTGTCCAAGGTTAATGCTGCACATGTGCGCACTTACCCGTACTATTTCACTTGGCTACCGAGGTATTTCACTTAGTTTCCACTTAGGTACCAAGGTATTTCAATTAGTTACGCGCTATTTCTCTTTCCCATGCGATTTCAATTGAACGGCAATTTTTCCAATACATTTTGAATGGGCAACTTACGCGCCTTAATACTATCATAGGTACATGGGCAACCTATTCTTTCCCATGAGTGTCTAATTACATACATGTAGGTCCTGAAAAACCATAACTGAACTGAGCAACGAAGTTGCCAACAGTTTGATAATGATTTGTGCATTAAAGTGAAGAGGGGGTTCTATTTTTGTACAAAACCTAAACACATGATTATTATTTATTAGATCTACTAACAATCTATACCCAACTATTACAACCACTGTAAAACTGCAATTATTTCCTAGCGCCGTTAAATGACGAGTGTCAACCACACCAACTTCTTTTGTTTAGTGAGTCTTCGAAAGACTACTGTAGGCATTTTGAAATAGCAAGTATACCTGGAATTCATTGTTACATTCAGATGGATAGGAGGAGAAAGGTAGGAGGGGCGACTGCCTGCCCCCTCCTCCCTCCAATTTTTAACAGTAGGGAGCTTGGCCCCCACTTTTTCACATTTCATAGGAGGACAGTGAGAATGTTGCCAGTGGTTTAGGGGGGAAATGATTGCTGTTTATTTCAATTAATTTGAATAAATAACGACCAGGTAAGTTTAACTTTAGCTTTATACTTAAAACTGTATAACTATTTCCTAAAAATGTTCGTTTTTTTTAGTCACAAAAGCATGGGGCAAGTGGTTGCTATGGCACCAAGACGCTTTACCAGACACAATTTCATAAAAAAATTAAAAAATTAACAAATTTTTTTTTAAAAACTCCACTGATTTTTTAGCATCTAGTGCTTGTTACCAAGAGTGAATGGTAATTCAAACAGCTTATAATTAATACTACAGCCAGTAAAGCGTTTACTACTTGGGGAAAACTGAGGTATGTACTTATTCCTATTTTTGCCAGCAAAAATTACAAAAACAACTCGGGCCTATTTATGTAGCTGAGTGGTTGCTGTTACAAGTAGATGGTAACAAGTCAGAATGGCTTAACATTAAAAGCCACTACTACTTTGAAGATAAAGGTAAGAAAAAAATTCTACATTTGATTACTAAAATTAATGGTCATCTACAATATGCCAATGAACTAAGAATGTCCAAGTTGAGTTGGTGCAGTAAAAACAGTTAACAACTTTTGAACGGAAGTCGCTACGCTTCAAGGGTTTGTACCATTCGAAAGCTCGTGCCGAAGCGGTCCAGAAAATTCCCTTTAAAAACTTCAGAGCCGGCGGGAAAGTGCAGTTTCAAAACTCAATAGAAAAGTCTATGGGAATAAATAAAACCACACGTTTCTCGCGCTACACGCGGCGGCATTTCTGGACACCTATGATTTAGTCACGCGCTCAAACCGGGCCAACCACATGCGCAGTACCACAGAAACAATTGCAAACAAAAAGCAGTCATAGTTTGGTGACCAGTTTTAGCGCACAACTAGAAGCTCGTATAAACGATAAACTACAAGTGATTAGTTATAACTGGGCATATATTGAATACAGCCGCGGAAGAAACTGCCACAGTTTCTTTTTCATTTCAACAAGTAAACTTGCTATAATAATGCGCACCTTAGACCCGCCCCATTTTTACTATGGGCGTCGACGTTTTCGCGTGTTTGAGCTACTACTGTCATGTGACCTTAATTGTTTTCCAGTTTCGCCAAGTGCATTCCTCTTTTGCCACATTTGATGAAGTAGAAGCTAAAATAAATCATATAACAATACTGCAGTTTTATACAATAAAACTGGGCAGGCTCGCCCGTCATCTATGCTCAAGCACACCACTGGTATATATACATGTATAGGTGTGAACACACATATGTTGATTTAAACTATGACCTTTGTGTTTTGTGTTTGCTTGGAGATGACCCCATACCATACTCCACAATAACACAATCCTTTGCTATACCAATCTTTACCTGAATCATCAAATGAAAATAGTTTAGCCTTAGAATTAGATTGTCATTGTATCTTAATTTTTGCGGACGCAGAGCTGTTAAGTCTTAAAAACCTACTGACTTTAATTTATGATTTTGTGGAGGTAGAGAGTTATCTTAGCTAATGCACTGTTAGTCATAATTACAGTAGGAGAAAAAATAAAGTTCCAAATTCCGTTCCGTAGTACAGCCGTAAAACAGTGGTTTTTTACCGTAGTTTTTACCGTTGCGTTCCGTACCGTTTTGATAAAACGACCGACACCGGTCCATCAGTAGCTAACAGAAGACCTACGAAGTGCAGACCTCGTTATAGCTCTGTGACCGTCAGAACTTCAGTCTGCAGTTTTATTGAAGCAAGTTAAATTTTTGTACGAGCTTTTTTTGCACTATCCCTGTAGCGTTTAATGGTCAATACAAGGCCTTAGCTTGCTGATACAACTATGGAAGAGTTTCTAGCTAGAAAATATCTGTGAATTGACGGAAAAGCTTAACCGTTTTTTACCGTTTTAGTAAACGGTGTCGGCCGTTTTGTCAAAATGGTACGGTACGCAACGGTAAAAACTACGTTTAAAAACTACCGTTTTATGCGTTATACTACAGAACGGAATTCGGAACTTTATTTTGTCTCCTACTGTAGATGACAGACTGCGACAAACAAAACAACCAGAAGCCATGACTGCCTCAAACACAGCAAGTATACACTCTCTAGAAATACATAGTTGCAAACACCAGTATGTAGCTCTGATTAGCTTCAATTGAATTACAGAAATTAAAACATCACAGAACTTATACCAGCAAGTGCATCATTGCCTTGCCATAACTCTCTTTTCTGGATTTCATATAAGTGCTACACATTAGAATCTTTAGTTCATAACTGGTAGGCTAGACAAGACTCTTGCAATATAATAATTTAGAAAGTAACAAATAAGTAATGTAAGTTTGTAGTATTTATTCACATTTCAGTTTTGCATCATACATACTCAATCACTGATTACTATTTCCAAGAATGATAGCCTAATCAAGTTTGTGATGTCAAGGAAGCTAAATATCCCACAGACAGTCCCTTCAGAATAACTACAGCTTCATCACAAGTACTTGGTTGGTATGACAAAAACATAGAAAGTGACTTTGGTTCAAAGTACTCTTGTGTTACAAATAGCAACAACAAACTACCAATGTGTGTGCATATGTGCATGTGTATGTGTCAACACGTGTGTAAATATGTCTGAACAGCAAATATGAAAAAGAAAAGTTTCACTCCAACAATTTGTACAGCATCAAATTCAGAATAGTACAAACAAGTTAGTTTACGAGATGTTATTATTTGACATAAACTTCCATTAGTGATATAATCTTGTCCTCACGATAGCTTTCTGAATAGCCACATATCCTAATCTCTAGGTCTTCACGCGTAAAGTTAGTTAAAGACCTGCTGAACCAAGGAGGAGAGCTAAATTCACAGCATGTGCTAGTAGAGCCACACCCACTTCCATTCCATAGTACGTCATTCTGATAGAAAGCAGAATCATTATACCCACGTCCATGATTTCCAGTGTCACAGAAATAGTTACTTCCTATAAAGGCAGGAAGTTGGTAGGGCCAAGTGACATTAATATTGCTACAAGGACAGTTATATTTCCCAATAAAACTAAAATCAACTTCATTGAGTGCACCAGCAAATGTCCAGATATGTTGTCTTGCCCCAGGTGGTCCATGAGTCACTGATACTCCTGATACATAGGCATCTTCTGTAGTGTTCTGCCCATTACCCCATATAGCTCCAAATCGTAGAGCTACACCTTTATGATAGGCTAATATTGTCCCACATACTGAGGAATATGCCTGACCTCTGACTGGATACACTACTGAGTCACATGAAAGTCTCCCACTAGAGGATCGTCCACATCCTCTAACTGGAGCTGCATTGAGAGTCCACTTGGAGGGACATGTCTCATTAGGATCAGACATGTTGAGGAAGACCACTCTTCTCCAGCCATCTCCTCCACAGGGAGAAGACATGCTAGTAAATCTCGTTTCAATAAGTTGTCTTGCGATGAGGTGTTCATTATTGATATCATCTAGAGTAGGGCAGCTCTGTCTGATACGTGCAGGAAGAGCTATAGGGACAGGTCTCAATTGCTGACAACCAACAATGAAGCTCAGACTAGCCCAAATCGTACAAAAAGGGAGCACGCTGAAACTCAATAAATTCATTTTTAAACCCATTAACTAAAGAAGCTTTAAACTTCGGTATAAATAACGCAGCATTGGAAGTGATCCTGTTCCTCATTCATTGGTAATAATGTTTGCTGACCTAAACAGAAGACCATTCTAGCTCAAATTTCTTCCATATTGGCTACACGACTGCAAAATTGACTTCCTTGCAAACAACGAACGTGAGAAAGTACTGCAGTGTACAATAAATTAATTTTAATTAGAAGAGCAGGTTTCTAACCAGAATGAGTTATAGAGCAGGGAGATGGACAGGGCAAGGACTAGGAATAATAGGTAATGAGAGCCTCCAAAAATAAGGCCATTGATTTGTTTGAGAGGTATTAGGAGTACAGTGTATGTACCTGACTGTGGAGCTGAGGGTCACTGGTTCAACTTCTCATTGGAGGAAAAGCTCTTCTAGAAGATTAAAAAGAATTATTTAAAATTCAAAAAGAAAAAAAAAAAAAAAAGAGAGAAAAAAAAGGTCACTCAGGCCGTTTCCCCCCCGTTTTTTAGTCGTGAAACGGCCGTTCTACAGAACAGAATTCGAAACTTTTTTTTTTCCTTCTACTGTAATAAAATTAAGGGAGGAGAAACAAAAACTATTCATCCATAGCTTATCCAGCTTATAAAAGGACTTGAAATTAGGAGTAACCTCTGCCTGCTTACACAGTATACAAAACCGCAATGTTTAATTACGCCATTATTATCTAAATAGTACTTGCTGTGGAATTAGAAAGTTAGAAAAAAAAGAGTACTTCTAAGCCAGAAGAACTAACAATTTACATAACAATTTACTAGTGATGTTTTTAAGCACTCAGTTAAAAAGATAAGTTAGAAGAGACACTTTTAGTCAATTAAATGAATACAAATTTAATAACATGAATATTTCATATTGTGTACTCATATGTTACAAATAGAAACCATGTGTATGTATGTATATCACAACTACTAGTAAAGTGACAATACAATAGTATGTAACTTCCCCACTCCACTCTGAATAGCAGACTCAAATAAGTAATGAAATGGACAATAAGTTGAGCGATATGAAAAAGCAAAGCACTACTTTATAAAAACAACAATACTTTAGTTGGCAAGCAATTGATATCCTACATTAGTGATATAATCTTGTCCTCACACTAGCTTTCCAAATAGCTACATATCCTAATTTCCATTGTCTTCCTTAGTAAAGATAGGTAAAGACTTACTGAACAAAGGATAATTAAATTAACAATATTATGTGCTAATAGAGCCACACCCACTTCCATTCCATAGGAGATTATTCTGATAGAAGGCACAGATATACTCCACCCACGTCCATAATTTCCAGTATCACAGAAATGGTTACTTCCTATAAATGCAGGAAGTTGGTAGGGCCAAGTGACATTAATATTGCTACAAGGACAGTTGTATTGTCTATTATAACTAGGATCAACTTCATTGAGTGCACCAGCAAATGTCCAGATATGTTGTCTTGCCCCAGGTGGTCCATGAGTCACTGTTAAGACGCTTTACCACAGAGCCAAGGCCATCAATTTGTCTAGTTCAAACACTGCTCATGAAACATTGGGATATTGGGTGTTCCAACTCAGAAGGCTTAGGTTTAGTGGGATCCAAATGGGCAATATACTACTTAACATAATCCCATTAACTTAAGAAGTGACAGCTTATCATACACACAATAGTAACGAAGAGCACACTTTATCGTATTATACATATATTTCACATGCATTAAAAAAACTGATCATTCAAAATATGTACACATATTGTGTTAATAATACACACATACAAACACCATAATCACAAGTTAATCTCAGTCAACCATAGAAGTCATACGTAGTTTGTTTGTTTGTTTGTTTAATTGTGGAGAGGAGAAGACATCCACCCACTCACTACCACGCCTCCCAGAGTAGCAGCTGCCATGACCAGTGGTACAGTACATCTCAGAAAATGGCCGCTGTTGTTGAGGAGGAACAGAAGTGGCAGTATTTCCTGCATGTCCCCTCCTTTCTCTTCCATCATCGAGCGTAACATCAGTCTAACTTCAGACTTGGACACACTTCTCTGTGACCCACATTGACGAGACCATTCATTGCTGGACGATGACTCAGCCTGAGTCGCCATCGCAACTACTAGGACCACACTCATTGTTACCTTCCCCTTCGGTGGAGACGACACAATATAGGAATAAATTTCTCAAAATGCTCAGTGGCAAATGATTGCTAGCTATGACCTCCAGTACAGCCACAAACTCTTTTATAAGCAAAAAGAGCTGAAGAACAACACTTACCTGCACCAACTACTGTATGTACCAGCTTATAATTTTCCAACACTGGAAAACATGTAAACAAGTCCAGTCACTCACCGGGCGTCTCACAATCAATCATGTTCACTTGTTCTGTTCATTCATTAATCCGTAGGAGGACTACTCAGTAGCTGTGTGTACACTAACAACACATAATAGGTTGGACTAAGTCTAAGAGTCCATAATGTAGAGAATCTATCGGTCGGTGGAAAAACTAGCCTCCAGTGACTGACTCATCTTTCCAGAGTGCCTCCTGCATCACAACGTTCTCCACATACACACAACAGCACTGGGCTATGTGACTGATAGTTGCCATCATCTATGACTGATAATAATGTATTGCTAAATGTGAGCTCTGCTCTCTTAAATTCATAGTATGCATGTGAGTGAGGACCACAGTACCCATCCCATCTGTCACACTGTTTGCTAATCTATCTGCCATTCAGTCTTGAGTCCATGAGTGTCAGTCTTGGTAGGTGGGTATTGGAACCTTTAAATGTCTATCATCCATTTATTGGTGTGACTAACAATCAGTCAGAGAGTTTCAATAGTACTCTGAAGCAGCTGCAAAAATGGAAAGAGGTACCAGTTGATTCCATTATACTGGCATTGTACCATCTACAAGTGTATATTTTAATGAGATTCAGAGAGGACTATCTGGTAAGAAATCAGTTGACAAGTTAGATAATCTATATGATATCCTTTCAGGTGTAGGGACTTACCCATTATTGAAGCAATTTGAGGATTTTGCAAGACCTAGTGATGAAATGTCCCTTATAATGTGTTATTCACCTGAAGAGATAGTCAGAAGACTTCAAAACAAGGATGATACTGATGTCTGCAAAAAAGGTAAAATGCCTTAAACATTGTAAACATTAAATATTCAAATGTTAAAGATGCAGATTCCTCAAAGAAATCAGAAGAAATGACTGTGCCAATTGCTGGTCAAGATAATACTGGTATGTTTGCATAAATAATCATAGAATGTATTGCAAAATATATTTCTCAAACTTTCAGAAGAGGAAAAAAGTTTGCAAATGTCAGGAAGTACTTCCTATGCCCGTGCAATGTAAAATTAATTGATGCAGCTCCTGACCAAATTTTAATGGGATTCCTTTAGGCTTATTATAGAGAAGAAACAGATCAGTAATTGGGACTAGTGGAAGTCCACATGCAGTAACAATATTCCCTTGAGAGGCATGCACTTGTCCTTCTACTGGTAGATGCTATCACATTTTAGCAGTAAGAATAAGTGTCGGTCTGGAAAACATTGATTTCCAAAGAAAAGTAAACCTCACTCAGCTTAGGAAAAACACTCGTTCAAGAGTTGAGAAAAATTCTGGAAGAAAAGTTCCTCGTCCTGGAGATTATCGAGTTGGAGCAGCACCTGATGCCAATATTTGGGTTAGCTGATAATCACTTTAGCCACATTTACTGTTTATTGAAATACATTGTAATACTAGGATTAATATAAACTAATTTACTGTTTACATATTCTAATAAATAATGTAATTTAGACAATAAAAAACAAAACAAAATCTTATGACTATGGAGGAACTAAACTAGCTACCCAGTTGTTCCTTTTGATTATTTTGTCAAAACTACAATACAATAAATGTGTAATATTTTAATATTACTATTATTATTATTATTACTACTACTAATATTATTATTACTATTAATAATTGCAATTATTATTTTTATGTTTATCATTATTACTACTAGGATATTGAAACTGCTGAGAAATGCAGTAATTCTACTTCAAAGGATCCTAATAATGATACTGAGGAAAAGAACATGGAAAACACGGTAATAGTATGTAATATATGTTTAATTTTCCTAAGTAGTGGGGGTGGGAATAATTATATGCTATTTAATGTATTTTATTTCTTCAGATTATGGACAAAGAATCAATCAAATTAATTTGTAATAGTGGAAAAGGTTTGTTTCAACAAAATAACTTCATTTGTTTCAATATGATTTGGTCCTTACCACTATATAAATAGCAAAGAGAAAGAGGTGTGGTATATGTGATGGATGTACTGCTATTGATTGTGGAGAATGTAACTTCTGCCAAGACAAACCTAAGTTTGGAGGAACAGATGTTCTAAAGCAGTGTTGTGTACACAGGAAATGCAAAGCCATGAAGCTCAATCATAATGGTTGTTATGTTACAATTGATGGAATTCAAAGTGATATATTATGTTATTTTTATATTGCAGATAGCAGTTCCTGCACACCTATATCATCTGAAAGTGTAAAGAGTGAAGAAATGATATTAATTGTATATAATATGCTTAATATTTCGACATTATCAGTTTTAATAAGCATTGTTTATAGCCCGTTACCCGAGCGACCGCGCTTGTCGTTAAGAACTATAAATCTGATACAGTCTGGTATGCCCGTAAGAAAATGTATTAGCGGGGAAAAGTGATATAGTTCTTAGCAACCATAATTATGGTAGAAGGCAGATCAAAGCAAAATGGAATAATGAAGAGTTTGGGTACTTTAATACAATTACTAAGATAGCTAACGCTATACTTTGCTCGTTGTTTATGTTCTGGCTATAAAATAGTTATAAACCAAAATCATTAGGTTTGTATTTCGATTTATAAATCGCATATAAACCTCAATTTTGGTTTATAACTATAACATATAAACTAGGATCCACCAAGCTGCTGTGAAGTTATGTTAGATGCTAGTGATCCCTCAGAGAAAGGTTCAGTATGATAATTACTTTAAGCACATTGCCTGCTCTGTCTTTATTTTGCTCTGCATTATTTTTAGGTTCAAAGGAACGATGATGACTTAGTATCAACTATAAATGGTGTCTCTGTAAATTATAGAGACTTAAAAACTTCGCATAAATCTTCCTGTCTGAATGATAAGGTAAAGTATTTACATGTAAATTTACATTAATGCTATATAATTATATATAATGTATATATATATATATATATATTATATATTATATTATATATAATATATAATACTTATAGCACGAGTCTGAGTACAATATGGGAAAATATTTTATGAGCACGCAAAATATTTTCACGAGCCGAAGGCGAGTGAAAATATGGCGTGAGAGTAAAATATCATTCCCATATTGTACGACGAGTGTGATAAGTGATTTATTGCTTCTTTGAAATTTTTCTCAACCGGTTACAATACAATTTTCATTGATTTTACTCGCTATGCGCGCGCTACAAGGAGCGTACAATAACAAGCATACAATATGGGAGAATACAGAACGCTCGCGTGATGCGGAAATATTCAAGAAAAAATATCAAAGCTGCAATAAATATATATATTACATATTATATTAATACTTATTACATGAGTCAGAGTGTGATATGGTGAAGTACAATTGTAAAGTCCGTATGAGCTTCACCGTTGTAGGTTACTGTAATATTCTTGCCAGCTTGCTACAGTTAATAGCATTTGAATGAGAGCCACTTGACTGGTAAGTGTTCTTATGCACCAAAATTACTTACATATTTCATTACCAGTGAGGAAGACTAAAGGTAACCCACCCATAAAGAGAACTTTTAACAGAAAAATGCTAGATTAATTTGCATTGAGAAAAACAATCGTTAGACAATGAATTTAAAATCTATGCACAATGAGTTAATGGCTGCTGTTTCATCAATGTTATTACTGGAGTAGCTCTAGGACACATTTGCTGCATTCACCAACCTAGCCAAGAACACACACACACAAAATATTCAAAGTAACCTATCTGCAATTGCATCCACCTCATAATATTACCTTCGCTGGATCTCCTATCATAGCAAGGGGTTGAAGACAAGCTTTGATGTCATTCACTGGCACCACAGTGAGCAGTTGCTGCCGAGATGACCCTTGGAGCTATACAAATATTACAAGTAAGGCTTATACCGTCATCTTTTGCATTAAATATGATGTATAAAATGATACAGAATCAACCAATACCACATTGAATGTTTTGTTGTTATTTTTGTACATGAACTGATATTTAATAGATTGATCAATGCCATTATAAGAATTGTTCTAACTAATGGACTAAAGGATATTTTATTTACTTAAATAGAATAACAGTACTTCATTCCAAGTGCATTGGCACTGGAATAAACCTCATCACTATAGAGAAGAAAAAATACAAAGCTAGACATACCAAGTGAATACTAAAGTTTATTTCAGATACATGTCAATGTAATGTGTTCAAATACAACACTAACTTAGTACTAATTGGTAATTCGGAAAAGCTTACTGCATTAAATACCCTATTCTAATTACTACTAACCAAAGTACCAATCCCCATGATAGCTCTGTATTTTGCTTCCGGATCATATGGCAAACTGCATATCTACATAAAAAAAAACAACAATAGAAAATAAAAGAATAGTACAGTAGAAGACAAAAATAAAGTTCCGAATTTTGTTCCGTAGAACGGCCGTTGCACCGATTAAAAAACAGGGGGAAAAACGGTACGCCATTTGGTAAAAAACGGCCGTTCCGTTAGACCGCGTTACCGTTTTAACCTTTCTCGTTCACCTTATTGTCTCGCTCAAAGAATTAACGTTCTGATATTTTGTTTACAGGTTCCTGAGGCAGAGCTTTTCGTGTTAAAAAAAAAAGCTGTCCTATTCGAAGTTGTCTTGCAGAGAATTCTTAGTTCGACCACCGCACAGTATTGATGTTTTCTCGATGTTGTTGGGGCCTTCTTGGGCTTCGATTTTTTACTACTGGAGGTTCACTAGTAGCTAACAGAACACCTACGAAGTGTGAACTTCGTTTGAACTCTGTGCCCGTCGGAACTACGGTCTGCAGCTCTATTGAAGCAAGTTAAATTTTTGTACGATCTTTTTTGCACTATCCTCGTAGCGTTTAATGGTCGATACAAGGCCTTAGTTTGCTGATATAGCTATGGAAGAGTTTCTAGCTAGAAAATATTGGTGAATCAACGGAAAAGCTTTACCGTTTTTTACCGTTTTAGTAAACGGTGTCAGTCGTTTTGTCAAACGGTACAGAACGCAACGATAAAAACTACAGTAAAAAAAACTACCATTTAAGGCCGTACCATGGAACAGAATTCGGAACTTTATTTTGTCTCCTACTGTATGTGTGGTGTACTCAAGGCACTGACTAATTTCGTAAACTGCATAATGTGTTAATTGTGCATTCCAATACTGACTATTCTACTGTACTTGATGCCATGAACAAACTTTCACTGGACTGAATCTTAACACTGAAAGGACAAAATTGTTATGAGATTTAAGTATGAACTATAGTATGTCCAAGTTGAGTTGGCGCGGTAAAAACCGTTAATAACTTTTGAACGGAAGTAGCTACGCTTCCGGGATTTGTACCATTCGAAAGCTCGTGCCGAAGCGGTCCAGAAAATTCCCTTTAAAAACTTCTGAGCCAGCGGAAAAGTGCAGTTTCAAAACTCAATAGAAAAGTCTATGGGAATAAATAAAACCACACGTTTCCCGCACTACACGCGGCGGGATTTAGTCACGCGCTCAAACCGGGCCAAACACGTGCACAGTACCTCAGAGACAATTGTAAACAAAAAGCAGTCATAGTTTGGTGACTTCGTTTCTACCCTTGTGCTTGACATTCTGGTTCATTTTAGGCTCAGGAATTTGTTGCTATTCAAGGCTACTTAACAAGAGCAAGCTACAATATGAGGTACGTTTGTATCACGGGTTGCTTGTCCACTCAGATTTTCTTACCCGTTTAAATAGGGCCTATTTATTTAGAAACTCAGCCAATTTACTGTTTGCTGACGAAGATAATAAGATATACAATTCATCATAGACTCTATATGCCACTATTAATGCTTTAGCTGTCCATTACTTCTCATGTCTATATAGGTACAGTTCTCTATGGTTATAGTGATGCTATTTACCACCCTCTAAATTCAACTGCTGCTTGTATCTACCACAATTTCAAGTCATCATAAAATTATATAATATATTGTACATGTCATTATAAAATTATATTAATTGTCTTTTTTTTTTGTATAATTAAAAAAAAAGTTGAAATTTAACAAGTAGATAGAAAATATAGTAAAATCATGAATAAAATGATATGAATGATTCAGTGTGAAGGACAAAGTAATACTGGAATGTGTGTGGCCATAGCTAAAGTGCAGGTGATGAGCTGGATTTTTCACATTACTGTTGAGTACTTCAGAAATTCGTCACACCAAGAAAGTAAGAATAGAGTTTAAATACACGCTTAAGCACACAACAATCAGACTTACTTGAGGAGGCATTCAGCCGCGGTCCTGTGCTTCTTTCCTCTAAGTTTTGTAGCTCCAGATAACCCTCCGCAACCTTCAACCAGTTTTAGCGCACAACTAGAAGCTCGTACAAACTATAAACTACGAGTGATTAGTTATAACTGGGCATATATTGAATACAGCCGCGGAAGAAACTGCCATAGCTTCTTTTTCATTTCAACAAGTAAACTTACTGTAATAATGCGCACCTTGGACCCGCCCCGTTTTTACTGTGGGCATCGACGTTTTCGCGCGTTTGAGCTACTACTGTCATGTGACCTTAATTGGTCTCCGGTTTCGCCAAGTGCATTCCTCGTTTGCCACATTTGTGGTCGCGCCAACTCAACGTGGACATACTATAGCAAAGCCCAATTATGTTTTGCAATTCTTTTATACTATATATATGGGAGTATCAAGTAACAATGTGATTACTATATTATGAATAATACAGAAGAGGTTTTAATTTTTTCATTAAAACCAGTGTATTATTACATTACATTATAATGGAGAACATTATTAAGTGGAAAGTGTTCTAATCAAAGTAATGTGGTACCTGAAGTGCAAATTCCAAGACATCCTTGGCACCATCTATATCTTCCTGGTTTCCATAGTAGTGGCAATAGCTGTGACACAAGATGTAAAATAATAATCCATGCAATAACTTATAGTACCTACATGTACGTATATAATATAGAGGTACGGTTAATGAGCAAGTTGGGGGCTGGAAGTCCCACACCTTGCTCACTCGCACTGGGAGAGTGGTTCAGTTTGACACTGTAATAGATTAAAGCAGAACTGAAAAATCTTGAGTTTTTGTGTTGTCATCGCTAGAAGTGGGAGACAAAGTAAGAGATCAAGAAGAAAAATAAGCGCTGGATCAATCCCCAGTAGGTCTGACGATCCACAGGAAGCTTACATGACAAAGGCAAGCCAAGACCTGAGCGTGGGCAAAAAGTGTTAGGATAGGTCAACTGACCATAACTTGGCAGCTCACTCCAAGAGCAGAGCAATATTTGAGTGATTGTGAGAAAAGTCCTTGACTGTGGGGAAGAGTTGTAAGCCACTGGATATCGAGTGAGGACAAGTGTCGGCTCATAGAGGAGATTGGGTTAGCAGATCTTCCATTGAGTATAGAGGTGAAACCTGTCAGTACTGGACCTACCATCATATGGAGCTGATGCTCCAATGAGTGTGGAGGGCCCAAGTGGTGGGAGCATGAAATCAGTGAAGACAGCTGGAACACATAGTAAAGACCTCAGACAGAAAGCTCGCCTTCAGGCTGAACTCTGTGATGCTAATAGTTTCAGCGTGGCTGACTAATAGATTACAAAAAAATATTTAGCAGCTGAGCTCCTCCAAGACAACGAGAAAGCAGAGAAGAATAGAGCCCAGTCAAAACCAGAGCCGGGAAAATGGTGGGGCACCAACAACCAGTAGGAGTAGAAGGGGGAAATTTATGTAGATAAATTGTAGTCATTTAGCCTAAGACCAGTGCCACAATTTTACTCTGCAGTGGCAGACAGTGTTTAGTGAATTCTGAGGAAGCAGGACTTGAGGGCATTCACTATCTAGATGACTTCTTGATAGCAGGAAAGCCTGACTCTGTGCACTGTAGGGAATGTCTAGACAAGGCCTTACCAAATTCCAGAAGGGACGTATTAAAAAAAGACTACCTAGCGTAAATCCTTGATCGTCGGCTGACTTCTATTATCGGCTGACTTCTATTATCGGCTGGTGGTAATTCTATTATCATCCAGCTCCAGTTAGTCACATGCAGCGCGGTGAGAAATCCATTTTACGGTGATTGCTTAGCGATATCATAAATTTCTCCCAGGGGAAGTGAACCAGACGCTGTCTAGCTGCATATTCTTTATTTTGTCACCACAGTCTAAGTTGGGACGCTACGTTCTCTCTTCGGCGTGATATTGTTGGATTACGGACACCCTGTGAGATTTCTCGGTCTTAGCTCAGCAGCGACATTATGGGTAAGAAATTGTTTCTCCTCACTGTAAATGTACTGTATTTAACTATAGGGTTAGCTGTAATTAGGTTAGCAAAATCAGTGTGGCAACTTGTAGCCCGATGGAGAAATTTGTTACTAGTTGCTTACAGACACCCCCGGGGCTTGCTATCTACGTGTTTGTGCCTTAAGGTAGTGAGGTAAGCAGCCAGCCTTTATGGGGTACAAAATATTGTATATTTGATATTGTACAGTATGGCTTGCCAGCTGAATTTCAGTTTTAAGAAATCTACAAACAATTATCAAATTTAGCATTTATCCAATTGTGACCACTATCGCCGCTATACTTAAATCAAGCATGTACGTTTGATAAACTTTAGATTATCATAATTTTTTAATTTACTGTATAACTTTATATTTCTTTACTCCAGGATGACGAACAAGAAAGAGTTTTAGGCAAAAGCAGCTCGGCCGTACCATGAATCAACACCAACACAAATAAAGCGAAACAAATAGACACATGATCAAGTGATTGCTGCTATCAGTAATATCAAGAAGGGAATATTTAGTAATCAAGCTACAGATGCACATAGAGTTTCAGTTGTCAGGTTTGATGCAGTCCATTCCACTAACATTGACAATTACTTTAAAATACTTAAAGATACATTTGACCAATTTGGCTTTGCAGATCATCCAGAGACTATATTCAATATACCAATTTTACTAATTTTAATTTCTTATAATCATTGTATTAGTAATATTGTGCCGAACTTTTAATGTGTATTCACTTTGTAATTGTACTTATTTTGTACTATAACTTTTAGTGTGGTCTCATATCTTATGTTTATAGTTGAACAATTTATTGTCACAGAACCTCAGCCTGAAACACGTCTTCATATGGACATACCAAGATATCAATGTGGAGAAGATAATGTAGTTAAATCTGGAACAGTTGAGTGTTTTGAGTTCACTGAAGCAAAAGAATTGCTTCTTTTTTTTAACTATACGAGGAGGCCTATAATTTGTGTGACACCAGATACAATACCTGGCTTCAACAAGAAAAAGGACTACCACCTATAGGAGGTTGTTGTTATTCATTGTCTACTTCAGCTGTAATATTACCTTCTTCCTCTCCTATACCTCAAAGCTCAGGCTATTCGCTAACTTGTCAGTCCTCTTTAAATTCCCTGGAGTCTGTTAGTCCAACAGTTGGAGCCCCACCCTCCTTGGGCCCTCTTGTATCTCAAAGTCCAGCAGTGAAAACTTCACTCTCCACGGACCGTTTAGTGTTTCTGTGGCCTACAGTCTGGTGCTCAGACCCTCAGGTCTTTCACTTTGCTTCACCTAGGAGTGGTTTTACATCAGTTATAAGTTTATATAGCCCTTCATTAACATCAGCTTCGAGCTCGTCTCTTTGTTCTCCATAAACTGAGTACCTCCAACTTCCAACCGCACGGCTCCCAAGCAAGAAGACTAAGACTGGGCAAGCTCGTGTTTTAACCAGTTCAGAGGCATGGGCAATTGTGATAGATAAAGAGCAAAAGAAGCGTCTACAAGCAGAGAAATAGGAAAAAAGAAAAAGAGAAGAGAAGAGGAAACTGAAGGAAGTACAAAAGAGGAGAAAAGATGAACAGAAGGAGTTAAAACGTAAGGAAAAGGAAAAAGTAATGGTTCAAAAGGAGCTAGAAAGACAACGAAGAGAAGACAATAGAGCAAAAAAAGCAGCTGCTATGAAAAGAAAAAAGTCCTGTATCAGGAAACAAGGCTCATAATTGGAGTTCAGATGAAAGTGGGCGTTTGCGCAAGGACCAAGTATTTTGCTGCAGACATTATTAATGAGAATCAATGCTGTGCTTGTAGAGGATATTTTGAAGAAGATGTAGGCACTGGTCGAACTTGGCTCCAGTGCACTTGCACTAGATGGATCCACCAGGATTGTGTGATTAAGTTCAATTCTTCAACAAAACTTTGCCCTATATGCTAACTATCATACATACATGATGTACTGTAATTTAATTTACACACGTAAAAAAATTCTTGTAATCATCCTGGTAAAGGGATTTCAGCATTGCAGACTCAATGGTGCTAAGTATTTTAGCTAATTTTAAGCAATAGGTGAGTTATGTAGAAGTCATGCCCCATGGTGGTGATGCAAAAGTACCTTCTGGAAAGGGGGAAAGCCCTCTTATCCACTGTGCTGATGGCTGTGACAGTAAGCAAAAACAAGTCCGAATTTCATACTGTGGAAGCCTAGCCTTGCAGTTGATTTAAACAAGTTTTCTTTTAACAACCAAATGCCACACATCACAGTAGCCTGTAAGCACCCTAGACAACTGTGATTATATGACACAGTTTCTCTTCAGTGTGCAGTTAGGAGATTAATTATTACTCTATAATAGTGCAGGATAAAATGGCAAGGACTACTCATTGTCATCTGTCACTTCATGTCCATCATATCACTAATACAAATTGAATGTATAAATTAAGAATGTAGATTAAACTCTGTAAGCTGAACTATTTTCTATAACTAGGCCAATTTGCTCGCCATTAGTGTGAACGCATACTACTAACATACTAACATACTAACTAGTGGTGTGCTTGAGCACAAATGGCGAGCGAGCCTTAATTGTTATTCAAACTACTAAAATAAAGTCGAGTTGTTAAATTACGCACATACGGTAAAGGGGATTCAATGCCATAGTAACCACTCCCCTCAACTGTTTGAATTGAAAAAGAAGCAACCAAATCAAGTCACGTTATTTAAAATTTTCTTTGTGATATTCTTAATAGTAGTTGTAACGCACAATACTTTCACACAACTGAACATACCTACGCAAGACTTACCTTCGTGGTAAGTCTAGTGGACAATGAATTGTCAAGTAAATGCTGTTGAGTAGTGCTTATAACTGTGACAAATAGTGTATTAACTTACCACCGCCACTAACTCGAATAGAAATGGAGCTCCCATAAGTTTTTGAGTTTTAACTGCACCCGCAAAACAATTCAAAGCGGTAAACAATTCAATTTCTAAGGTGACACGGGTAATGGTCGCAAAACCAGAGGATTCTGTTTAGTGAAGTTTGGGACGGGGTCGAAAGCCGAGCGAACACAAAAATACGGAGGGTCAAAGTACAAAATGACATACATACGTCCAAACATATAAATAAATAAATAAATAAACAAACATCCCCGATTTTCAATTGTGTTAGCCCTGTAAGTGTCTCGCTCGCTACGCTCGCTCGCCAAATTACAATGCACACATTACAATGAATTGTAACAGTTAGTGTCTTAAGTGGTACAGTACTTGTGAGTCGAAACTTACTTTAAAATAACTGTAGACAAAGCAATCTGATTGGTCCTGTTTGTGGTTTCTAACTGGTCCTGTAGTTTACCCAGTACCTGAATACAACACAAAGTAACAATAATAATAACAACAACAACAACAATAATAATAATATAGAGAGTAAAATAGTTGAAAAATTGCTATGATAACTAAGCCTCACTATGTATTTCATTTATTCTTACCTGCTGCCTGTTTTTATGCATCACATGAGCTCCACACTCGTGTGCTAACAAGTTAGAGAGAGAACGCAAGACAGGTACCTGGTTCTTAGGTTGGGCATAATCACTGCACAGAGAAAGAAAGATCGAGATAAAGAGAACAGCATCATATGAACATACAAAAAAAAAATTTGTTTTCTAGACACACAAATATTTGAGCACCTTGCAAACAACAGCAAAGAACTCAGAAACTCCTGTCCTTTCTTAGTCTCACTGACAAAGTGGGCACAGCCATCTTGGTGGACTAAAACCAGTCGCATTAGATCTAGACCTGAAGGAAGGGTGAAACAATAACAATATAAACTATCTACATATGTACATAGAGTTACTGTAGAAACAAATTGAATGTCAGCGGAGATTATGCTCAAATTAAAGAACTAATTTCATACAAACCCGTGTTCTGCACAATACTAATTGCCTGTGGCACACCTGGGAAGGCATATTGGCTAGGCCAATTCAACATGAGCTCTACCAGAGCTAGACCGTAGGTGTCCAGTCTAGAGGAAGGAAACAACAGGATCGAACATAGACCTGTTCACATGCACACACACATACATACTAGTAAATAGTAAATTCAACTACCTCACAGACATTCATCTAAACTATAATGATTTGGACAATGAAGTGAGGGCCAAAGAGATACAACCAGGTCAACAGATTTAAATTGTTTTATTTAGTTCAATTCTATCCATAAATCAGATGTGAACATTTCTCAGTCACTTCACTCAGCTAATTATGAACTCACTTTTTAATTTTTCAAATTGGTCAGGTGAAAACTTGTCTTTCTACACATACACCACACAAACACACACAGAAACAATAGAATAGCAATATGAATACCATAAACTAAGTATCTGTACCTCGTCAATAAAGTCACATGAATTGAATTCCGATATTTTAGCTAGCACTTTATCACAGTACTCCAAAGGGTTGGTGAAAACTTTGAATTCAGACTGAAAACAACAACAACAAGAGAGCTTCAATAATGGATACATACATTCTATCATGATAATAATAATAATAATAATAATAATAATAATAATAATAATAATACAGCAATACTCCTACCAAGTGATTTACACATACTCACCATAGGGAAGAATGGATTAGATTTGGTAGATGATTTAAAAGAAACATTAAATTTAGGCTGCAACATACATGTATAACAAAAATAATAATACCATAATCAGCAATAAAATTCATAAGAGATGACTGGTAAATACAATAATTGAGTAAGTGACAAACAGTGAGCCATGTTTCTGAGGTGTGAGTGAGGTTAAAAACAATAAGCTACAGTATAATAATCTAACTAAGAATTTTTCATCCAGATACCAAATAATTATACAAAACAAATACACCTGCATTAGAGAGGGAGCGGTTGAAGCTCAAAAAAATAATAATAAGAAGAAAAAATAACTAATTCCATACTTCTGTTTAGAATAATTGGCACTAAGTATATGAGCACTCGGAATTTATGAACAGCTGTGCAGGACTACATATATCTAGTTTGGGGGGGGAGGGGAGCTTCTTGTCTATCTCCCTTATAACATCTAAGCTACTCCCGATACTTTCTTAATGCTGTAAGAACCTTAATTGCAGTATTCAGCTCTTACAATATCAACCAGGAATATTTAATGTTAATAGAATAGAATGTTCCTCTTTCTGTAGTAATGTAGTTATTTCCATCAAATATGATAAAATATATACCAATCCTCTACAAGTGTACCACCTGAATTATCTCTATTATTACAGCACACTGCACGTCAATACAGAAAGAAAACGTTGGAGCATAATGGTTCACTTAGTATGAGAAACAGTTATAGCTAATGGACATACCATATTAGATTGAGTATTGGTATAACTTGGCCGATAGCTAGATGTCCCTATAGAAAATATAAATGCATAAAATAACATTATCCCCTACATACAGTAGGAGACAAAATAAAGTTTAGAATTTCGTTCCGTAGTAAAATGGTAGTTTTAGTTTTTATTGTTGCGTTTGACTAAACGGCTGACACTGTTTACTAAAACAGTAAAAAACTGTCAAGCTTTTCAGTCAGTTCACAGATATTTTCTAGCTAGAACTCTTCCATAGCTATATCAGTAAGCTAAGGCCTTGTATCGACCACTAAACGCTACAGGGATAGTGCAAAGAAGCACGAACAAAAAGTTAACTTGCTTCAATAAAACTGCAGACCGAAGTTCCGATGGGCACAGAGCTATAATGACGTCTGCACATCATAGGTCTTCTGTTAGCTACTGATGGACCTCCAGTAGTAAAAAATCTAAGCCCAAGAAAACATCCATACTCTGCAGTGGTCGAACTAACAATTCTCCATGAGACAACTTCAAATAGGACAGCTTCAATTTTATTAACCCGAAAAGCTCCGCCTCAGGAGCCTGTAAACAAAAAAATCGAAACGTTATATTGGATAAACGATTTTTATATTCTTTGAGCGAGGCATGCGGTGAACGAGAAAGATTAAAACGGTAACACAGTCGAACAGAACTGCTGTTTTTTACCAAATGGCGTACCGTTTTCCCCCCCATTTTTTAATCTTGTGACGGCCGTTCAATGGAACGGAATTCGAAACTTTAATTTGTCTTCTACTGTATGCCTCACTTTACCATTATCTACATTAGCTCCACATGCTCCAACTTTCAGACCAATTCCATATCCTTACCAAAGCTTTATACATACTTACCATTACACACACCCACTCAATATATATTCCAGCCTTATCCCCCAGATGTATAGCTCTAGTCTAGCCCCTTACTTCATTGGAACATTCTCATTGTTCCCCTGTATCTGCACCACTCCCACCACTACTACATTAATGGCTCCACATCATTATCAATGCCACTCCCCCAAACAAGCACTCACCAGTAAAGGGATCCACTCCACCCTCAACAGCTCCTCCTCCTCCAGCAGCCCCCTCTCCCCCACCACCTCTTGGCTGATATCGAGAACCACCTGATAAAAAAAGAAAAGAAATTAAATAAAGCACGTGTACCCAACAGAAGGAATCAAAGCTGCCAGAAATAGTCCATTTTATCGTATGGTCCTATGAGATGGGAGGGACAATGAGATGCACATGAGTATCTTTCCGTAGCTAGCAGTCATCATGACACATCAAGATATCCATCCAACAGGGATAGAATACTATGTATATAACAGCTATGGGAATCAAAATTTGGTAAAGGGTACTGACATGCACTACATAAGGCCTATGTAAGAGTGGTTTAGTCTTAATTAACACTTAAGTATTTATAATTTCACACTAAACTAATTGCATTACTACTTTGCATGGGTAATAATCATTTTAAACTAAATATCTCATAACTCGTACATAGCATAAGCTGTGATCTACAGTACAAGAATATACATACATACATACAGTGTGCCATCAGGTATTCCAGTGCTAAATATTGATAAAATGAGTTTCATAGACCATCGTACAACAAATGTGAAACAAAATACTTAAAAATAAATGAAAATAATAATAAACACCTAGATGACAGACTACGACAAACAAAACAACCTGAAGCCTTGACTTCCCCAAACACAGCAAGTATACACTCTCTAGAAATACTAAATACACAGTTGCAAACACAAGTATACAGCGCTAAAGAAAAGCTTTCATCGAGAGAGAACCAGTGTCCCTCCCCTGCTATGGTCTGGTTTATATTGTACTCCTAACTTCACTCTTCAAGCTTTCAATTACTACTTGAAGTTATTATATACGTATGTGTAGCATGATCTCTTTCATTGTCTACAGTAACTTATGGCATGCTTAATTGTTTTATTGCTGTTGTTTTTTGTTTGTTTGTTTGTTTTTAACTTTAGTTTGTATTCTATATATGGCAGGGTGGTGTAGCATATGGAACTTGCTGATGTCAGTGCATAGTTGGAAGATTGTGGAGTCTGGAGGTTTTTATTTGGGAAGCAGAACTCATATTCATTTCCTAAACATTACATTTCTTTCATACATGTCAGAGCCAGTAAAAACCTATCCCATCTTCCTATCAGTTACAAAAACATCAGTTTTCAGACTCATGATTATCTGTAAACAGTGTGGTATAGATGTGAGTGTTAATTTTATTTGTGTGCTAGTGGCTCCTGCCTTAAAACGATAGAGGATATTTTCCAGCTTTTCAACTGCCGGATGGCTTGTGGTGATTGTGAGCCTAAAATGAAATTATCTATTTTGTGAAATGTGTGGTTCATACGATGAGATCGCCACCGCAGTGTTCTTACTACAATGGTGTCGTCTGGGCCACTCTCTTCAGATGACATCATTTCATTTCTCATTATGGAGAACCGCTGTTATTTCTTGTCTTTCTATAGCCAAAGCACGCTATAAGATTCAATTGAATTACTGGAAAAAAACAGCAAAGAACTTATACCAGCAAGTCTATCATTGCCTTGCCACAACTTTCTTTTCTAGATTTTATAATAAGTGCTACATATCAAAATCTTTAGTCCATAACTGGTAGGCTAGACACAGTATAATAATTTAGAAGGTAACAAATGAGTACTATAAGTTTGTAGTTTTAATTCACATTTCAGTTGTGCATAATTAATATACATACTCATTTACTGATTTCTTTTTTCAGGAATGATAGCCTAATCAAGTTTGTCATGTCAAGGAAGCTAATTAAAATATCCCACAAACAATCCCTTCAGAATAACTACAGCTTCATCACAAGTACTTGGTTGGTATGACAAAAACATAGAAAGTGACTTGGGTAATGTATTTCAATATACTCTTGTGTTACAAATAGCAACAACAAACTACCAATGTGTGTGCATATGTGTATGTGTATGAGTCAACATGTGCGTAAATATGTCTGAACTGCAAATATGAAAAAGAAAAGTTTCACTCCCACAATTTGTACAACATCAAATTCAGAATAGTACAAACAAGTTAGTTTACGAGATGTTATTATTTGACATAAACTTCCATTAGGGATATAATCTTGTCCTCACGATAGCTTCCCCAATAGCCACATATCCTAATCTCTAGGTCTTCACGCGTAAAGTTAGTTAAAGACCTGCTGAACCAAGGAGGAGAGTTAAATTCACAGCATGTGCTAGTAGAGCCACACCCACTTCCATTCCATAGTACATCATTCTGATAGAAAGCAGAACGATTCCACCCATGTCCATGATTTCCAGTGTCACAGAAATAGTTACTTCCTATAAATGCAGGAAGTTGGTAGGGCCAAGTGACATTAATATTGCTACAAGGACAGTTGTATCGTCTACTATAACCAATCTCAACTTCATTGAGTGCACCAGCAAATGTCCATACATGTTGTCTTGCCCCAGGTGGTCCATGAGTCACTGATACTCCTGATACATAGGCATCTTCTGTGGTATTCTGTCCCACCCATATATTGAAAAAACCTAATGCTACACCTTAATGATAGGCTAATATTCTCCCACATACTGAGGAATATGCCTGACCTCTGACTGGATACACTACTGAGTCACATGAAGGTCCTCCACTAGAGGATTGTCCACATCCTCTAATTGGAGCTGTATTGAGAGTCCAGTTGGAGGGGCATGTCTCATTAGGATCAGACATGTTGAGGAAGACCACTCTTCTCCAGCCATCTCCTCCACAGGGAGATGTCAAGTCACTAAATCTCTCCTCAATCAGTTGTGTAACTGCGTTCTGTTCAGCAGTGATATCCTCCCGTGTAGGACAACTCAGTCCAGCTCTTGTAGGATGACGACTCGGTGCAGAACTATCTAATTGCTGAAAACTAATTAACATACATAAGTATGCCAAAATTGAACTTGGAAAAAGCCATAAGAAATTCCACTCAGTACTCATGCTGATTTTAAAATATATAATTGCACCGATGACCTTAAAAGCAAATAACAGAATTATTAAAGAGAAATTACCAACTACTCTTGTTTAGAGAAATTCCTAACTACTCTTGTTTACTAAGTTAAGCAGTTTATATTATGGCAGACCTGACCCGGGACAGCATGAGTAAATAAACATTGAAACAAGTTTGTTAAACTGGTAAAAATAACTTGATCATTCTAAGTCAACAGTAAACACTTTTACAAAAAGACAAATAATATTAATTACTTAGCGAGTGAGCAAAACCGTATTAGGAGTGGACAGTTGAAAATCAGGTATATGTTCAATATATAGGATCAGTTGGAATATACATGACGGGATTAATTACAGCGTGTCATATACCGCAATTTAAAATACTTTAAACTTTAACCTAATAGCATGATTGTGTTATAAAGATATATGTAGCATTCATAACACAATATAAATGACTGGTCAAATTAAGTTTCAAAGTTGTAGTATTTTAGAGTGAAATGAATCAGCATACAGTCTGTAGCTATTACTCAGAAATATTGTTCATAATGTTGTAATTCTTTTATATATCTCCTTTCACATAACTTCATCTAAATAGCTATTAGAAGAATTCTTTTCAACTTTAATTTCATCCTAATACAATTCTATTGTCCGTGTGTGGGCGCCAGTCGCATAGCAAGGGAATAAACTCCATTATAAGCTACCCACTAGTCACAAAATTGTTCTTTGTGTGGAAATATACATATACTTGTATAATGAAAGGCACTTTATTTGCATCTCTTTTGTCCACGTGTCAGGTGACTTAAGAAGTATCAACAATTCCAAACTTCCATACTTTCTTAGTTGTAGAGGGTCTTTACCGATTATAGGGAACACTAAGAGTGATAAATAGCAACCATAAACACAAGTACTAGATCATTCCATTCCATTTTAAGAGCATTAAGCGATGATAGTAACTATTAGCAGGTGAACGGCGCGATGTCTCACATTCTTGACATCGTGCAATTCAAAAGCAACCGGGTGCCATATATTCCAACTGATCCAATTAATATGAGGGTATGTATGAATGGAGGGTATGTATGAATGGAGGGTATGTATGAATGGAGGGTATGTATGAATGGAGGGTATGTATGAATGGAGGGTATGTATGAATGGAGGGTATGTATGAATGGAGGGTATGTATGAATGGAGGGTATGTATGAATGTAGGGTATGTATGAATGGAGGGTATGTATGAATGAAGGTTATGTATGCCATTTAAACACACGTACAGGCTCCCTTTTATCCTAAAAACACTGGCGTAGGAATGTGGGGAGGGAGGCCACAGGGGCCAGGCCTTCTCCCCCCCTCCCATGTCGCAAGACAGGGAGGCAGGGCCCCCCTTATGTTTACAGATTGTGTACATGAGTGACTTAGTGGTGAAATATTTCAATATTAGTATGAGTAATAGCACGGTAACCGTGCTATTTCAATTGTTTTAAGAGTGCTATTGATCCCTAATAGCACAGGTTACCCTTGCTATCACTCGCTAATAGTAGGCCAGCTTTTTATAAAGTCATTAGCAATTGTAGCTATACTATATCGTTCACTCACTATTTGATTAGCTTCCGCTGGAACTTCGTTTTCAACATGCGGCTCCTCCTAATCTGTTGAAAAGCATTCCGTCTAATATGGGTAGAACTTCTGTAGTAAAGAATGACACTGTCTCCAACTAGAAACTACTCGAACTGTACGTATCCAAGGTTAACGCTGCACATGTGTGCACTTACCCGTACTATTTCACTTAGCTACCGAGGTATTTCAGTTAGTTTCCTCTTAGGTACAAAGGTATTTCAAAAACGCGCTATTTCTGTTTCCCATGCGATTTCAATTGAACGGCAATTTTTCCCACACATTTTGAATGGACAACTTACGCGCCTTAATACTGTGATAGGTACATGGGCAACCTATTCTTTCCCATGAGTGCCTAATTACATACATGTAGGTCCTGAAAAACCATAACTGAACTGAGCAACGAAGTTGTCAACAATTTGGTAATGATTTGTGCATTAAAGTGAAAGGGGGTTCTATTTTTGTACAAAACCTAAACACATAAATTATTATTTATTTTATCAACTAACAATCTATACCCAACTATTAGAACCACTGTAAAACTGCAATTCTTTCCTAGCGCCGTTAAATGACAAGTGTCAACCACACCAACTTCTTTTGTTTAGTGGATTGTAGGAGTCTTCGAAAGACTACTTTAGGCATTGTTAAATAGCAAGTACACTTGGAATTCATTGTTACATTCAGATTGGTAGGAGGAGGGAGGTAGGAGGGGTGACTGCCTACCCCCTTCCCCCTCCAATTTTTAAGAGTAAGGAGCTTGGCCCCCACTTTTTCACATTTCATAGGACAGTGAGAATGTTGCCAGTGGTTTAGGGGGGAAATAATGATTACTGTTTATTTCAATTAATTTAAATAGGGTTAAAATTTCATTTTTGGAATTTTCCACAAAATTTGGACAAAAGGAGCAGCTACCCATATTTAATTTTAATTGTGGTGGTCTCAGCCCCTCCACTTATCACTTCTTCAAAAATTATTCTGGAATCGGTTACAAATAATAAAAATGAAGCTATCAACATTCTAGCATGGTTATACTATGGATGCCTATAATAAATTTGGCCCCTCCCCCACCCCCACACCATCCTCCTTTTCAATTTGCTCCTACCCATCTGAATTTTAACTTCGGCATTGTGCTAGACACTAAATTTGGGCTTCCACCAATACACAAGAGAAGAGAAACTACTAGGAAGCTCTTGCAGTGTTCCTCTTAACTTTCTACTGAGGTGTAGCTCTGAGCTCTTTCTTTTTTACTTTGAAATTTGTAAAGATAAAAATCATATACCTGGGGGGCCAGCTTTCGTGCTGAAGTGCATCAGTAGTTGGATTTAATCAGCTGTTACTTGACAACATTATGAAACTATGGTGGTTAAAACTTAATGTAGCTAATGTTTTAAAGGGTGTGATTTAGCTCCAAATGCCATGGGTCTCCCCATTTAAAATCATCTTCCTTGGCCCCTAAAAAACACAGCTTTTTTAGTTATCCTTCAGCTTCTTCTGGATCCACGACCAGGTAAGTTTAACTTTAGCTTTAGACTTAAAACTATATAACTATTTCCTAGATATGTTCGTTGTTTTTTTTTAAACCTGGGGCAAGTGGTTGCTATGGCACCAAGACGCTTTACCAGACACAATTTCTTTCTTTTTTTTATTAAAAAATAAAATAAAAACTCCACTGATTTTTTAGCATCTGAGTGCTTGTTACCAAGAGTGAATGGTAATTCAAACAGCTTATTATAAATACTACAGCCAGTAAAGCTTTCACTACTTGGGAAAAACTGAGGTATGAACTTATTTCTATTTTTGCCAGCAAAAATTACAAAAACAACTCTGGCCTATTTATGTAGCTGAGTGGTTGCTGTTAAAAGTAGCTGGTAATAAGTCAGAATGACTACTTTGAAGATAAAGGTAAGAAAAAAATCCTACATTTGATCACTAAAATTAATGGTCATCTACAATATGCCAATGAAGAACTAAGAATGTCCAAGTTGAGTTGGCGCGGTAAACACCGTTAACAACTTTTGAACGGAAGTCGCTACGTTTCAAGGGTTTGTACCATTCGAAAGCTCGAAGCGGTCCAGAAAATTCCCTCTAAAAACTTCAGAGCCGGTGGGAAAGTGCAGTTTCAAAACTCAATAGAAAAGTCTATGGGAATAAATAAAACCACACGTTTCTCGTGCTACGCGCGGCGGCATTTCTAAACACCTATGATTTAGTCACGCGCTCAAACCGGGCCAACCACATGCGCAGTACCACAGAAACAATTGCAAACAAAAAGCTTGGTGACCAGTTTTAGCGCACAACTAGAAGCTCGTATAAACGATAAACTGCGAGTGATTAGTTATAACCGGGCATATATTGAATACAGCCACGGAAGAAACTGCCACAGCTTCCTTTTCATTTCAACAAGTAAACTTGCGGTAATAATGCGCACCTTAGACCCGCCCCATTTTTACTGTGGGCGTCGACGTTTTCGCGTGTTTGAGCTACTATTGTCATGTGACATTAATTGGTTTCCGGTTACGCCAAGTGCATTCCTCTTTTGCCACATTTGTGGTCGCGCCAACTCAACCTGGACATACTATAATGAAGTAGAAGCTAAAATAAATCATATAACAATACTGCAGTTTTATACAACAATAAAACTGGGCAGGCTCGCCCGTCATCTATGCTCAAGCACACCACTGATATATATACATGTATAGGTTAGTCTGGTGCGCACAGCCCCTCCGCGGAAAATTTTCCGCGGAGGGGCTGCACGCGCCAGACTAATGTATAGGTGTGGACACACATATGTTGATTTAAACTATGACCTTTGTGTTTTGTGTTTGCTTGGAAATGATCCCATACCATACTCCACAATAACACAATCCTTTGCTATACCAATCTTTACCTGAATCATCAAATGAAAATAGTTTAGCCTTAGAATTAGATTGTCATTGTATCTTAATTTTTGCGGACGCAGAGCTATTAAGTCTTACAAACCTACTGACTTTAATTTACTTGATTTCGTGGAGGTAGAAAGTTACCTTGGCTAATGCACTGTTTGTCATAATTGCAGAAGGAGAAAAAATAAAGTTCAAAATTCCGTTCCATAGTACAGCCATAAAACAGTGGTTTTTTACCGTAGTTTTTACCGTTGCGTTCCGTACCGTTTTGATAAAACGACCGACACCGGTTCATCAGTAGCTAACAGAAGACCTACGAAGTGCGGACCTCATTATAGCTCTGTGCCTGTCAGAACTTCAGTCTGCAGTTTTATTGAAGCATGTTCAATTTTTGTACGAGCTTTTTTGCACTATCCCTGTAGCGCTTAATGGTCAATACAACCTGGACATACTATATTGCTGATATAGCTATGGAAGAGTTTCTAGCTAGAAAATATCTGTGAATTGACGGAAAATCTTAACCGTTTTTTACCGTTTTAGTAAACGATGTCCACCGTTTTGTCAACATGGTACGGTACGCAACGGTAAAAACTACGTTTAAAAACTACCGTTTTATGCCCATACTACAGAACGGAATTCGGAACTTTATTTTGTCTCCTACTGTAGACGACAGACTGCGACAAACAAAACAACCAGAAGCCTTGACTGCCCCAAACACAGCAAGTATACACTCTCTAGAAATACTAAATACATAGTTGCAAACACAAGTATGTAGCTCTGATAAGCTTCAATTGAATTACAGAAATTAAAACATCAAAGAACTTATACCAGCAAGTCTATCATTGCCTTGCCACAACTCTCTTTTCTAGATTTTATAATAAGTGCTACACATTAGAATCTTTAGTTCATAACTGGTAGGCTAGACAAGACTCTAGCAATATAATAATTTAGAAAGTAACAAATAAGTAATGTAAGTTTGTAGTATTGATTCACATTTCAGTTTTGCATAATTAATATACATACATACTCAATCACTGATTACCATTTCCAGGAATGATAGCCTAATCAAGTTTGTCATGTCAAGGAAGCTAATTAAAATATCCCACAAACAATCCCTTCAGAATAACTACAGCTTCATCACAAGTACTTGGTTGGTATGACAAAAACATAGAAAGTGACTTGGGTAATGTACTCTTGTGTTACAAATAGCAACAACAAACTACCAATGTGTGTGCATATGTGCATGTGTATGTGTCAACACGTGTGTAAATATGTCTGAACAGCAAATATGAAAAAGAAAAGTTTCACTCCCACAATTTGTACAACATCGAATTCAGAATAGTACAAACAAGTTAGTTTACGAGATGTTATTATTTGACATAAACTTCCATTAGTGATACAATCTTCTCTTCTTCATACCTTTCTAAATATGCACATATCCTAATCTCTAGGTCTTCACGCGTAAAGTTAGTTAAAGACCTGCTGAACCAAGGAGGAGAGTTAAACTCACAGCATGTGCTAGTAGAGCCACACCCACTTCCATTCCATAGTACGTCATTCTGATAGAAAGCAGACCAACTATTCCCAGGTCCACGATTCCCAGTGTCACAGAAATAGTTACTTCCTATAAAGGCAGGAAGTTGGTAGGGCCAAGTGACATTAATATTGCTACAAGGACAGTTGTATTGTCCATTATAAGTAAGATCAACTTCATTGAGTGCACCAGCAAATGTCCAGATATGTTGTCTTGCCCCAGGTGGTCCATGAGTCACTGATACTCCTGATACATAGGCATCTTCTGTAGTGTTCTGCCCAATATTCCATATAGCTCCAAATCCTGCAGCTAAACTTTTATGATAGGCTAATATTCTCCCACATACTGAGGAATATGCCTGACCTCTGACTGGATACACTACTGAGTCACATGAAAGTCTTCGACTAGATGTTCGTCCACATCCTCTAATTGGAGCTGTATTGAGAGTCCAGTTGGAGGGACATGTCTCATTAGGATCAGACATGTTGAGGAAGACCACTCTTCTCCAGCCATCTCCTCCACAGGGAGTCAAGTCACTAAATCTCTCCTCAATCAGTTGTCTAACTGCGTTCTGTTCAGCAGTGATATCCTCCCGTGTAGGACAACTCAGTCCAGCTCTTGGATGAAGATGACTCGGTGCAGAACAATCTAATTGCTGAAAACTAATTAACATACATAAGTATGCCAAAATTGAACTTGGAAAAAGCCATAAGAAATTCCACTTAGTACTCATGCTGATTTTCAATGTATGATTGCGCGATGAACTTAAAAGCAAATGACAGGATTATTGGAGAGAGAAACTACTCTTGTTTACTAAATTAAGCAGTTTATATTATGGCAGACCTGACCCTGGACAACAGCATGAGTAAACAAGCATTGTCCTACACTAAAATCAAGACCATATTAGGGTAATTGGGTAACGTTCATTCAAATATATACATAACACATGTATGGGGATGGTACGCGTGTTCCTTAATTAAACACACGTGCAAGCTCCTTTTTCTCCTAAAAATTCAGTTTTTCCAGTTTACCTTCAGCTTCTTCTGGAACTATAGAACTAAGTAAGTTGGGGCGAGTGGTTGCTATACCATTAAGACGCTTTACCACAGAGCCAAGGCAATAAATTTGTCTAGTTCAAAGACTGCTCATGAAACATTGGGATTTGGGAGTTCCAACTCAGAAGGCTTAGGTTTAGTGGGATCCAAATGGGCAATATACCACTTGACAAAATTCCATTAACTTAAGAAGTGACAGCTTATCATACACATGATAGTAACAAAGAGCACGCTTCATCGTATTACATATTTCAAATGCATTAAAAAAAGCTGATCATTCAAAATATGTACACATATTGTGTTAATAATACACACATACAAACAACATAATCACAAGTTAATCTCAGTCAACCATAGAAGTCATATGTAGTTTGTTTGTTGTTGTTGTTTAATTGTGGAGGGGAGAAGACAGCCACCCACCCACTGCCACGCCTCCCAGAGTAGCAGCTGCCATGACCAGTGGTACAGTACATCTCAGAAAATGGCCGCTGTTGTTGAGGAGGAACAGAAGTGGCAGTATTTCCTGCATGTCCCCTCCTTTCTCTTCCATCATCGAGCGTAACATCTGTCTAACTTCAGACTTGGACACACTTCTCTGTGACCCACATTGACGAGACCATTCATTGCTGGACGATGACTCCGCCTGAGTCGCCATTGCAACTACTAGGACCACACCCAGAATAGTGGTGAACATGGGTAGTCTCATTGTTACCTTCCCCTTCGGTGGAGACGACACAATATAGGAATAAATTTATCAAAATGCTCAGTGGCAAATGATTGCTAGCTATGACCTCCAGTACAGCCACAAACTCTTTTATAAGCAAAAAGAGCTGAAGAACAACACTTACCTGCACCAACTACTGTATGTACCAGCTTATAATTTTCCAACACTGGAAAACATGTAAACAAGTCCAGTCACTCACCGGGCGTCTCACAATCAATCATGTTCACTTGTTCTGTTCATTCATTAATCCGTAGGAGGACTACTCAGTAGCCGTGTGTACACTAACAACTACATCATAGGTTGGACTAAGTCTAAGAGTCCATAATGTAGAGAATCTATCGGTCGGTGGAAAAACTAGCGTCCAGTGACTGACTCATCTTTCCAGAGTGCCTCCTGCATCACAACATTCTCCACATACACACAACAGCACTGGGCTATGTGACTGATATTTGCCATCATCTATGACTGATAATAGTGTATTGCTAAATGTGAACTCTGCTCTCTTAAATTCATAGTATGCATGTGAGTAAGGACCACAGTACCCATCCCATCTGTCACACTGTTTGCTAATCTATCTGCCATTCAGTCTTGAGTCCATGAGTGTCAGTCTTGGTAGGTGGGTATTGGAACCTTTAAATGTCTATCATCCATTTACTGGTGTGACTAACAATCAGTTAGAGAGTTTCAATAGTACTCTGAAGCAGCTGCAAAAATGGACAGAGGTACCAGTTGATTCCATTATTGTACCATCTACAAGTGTACTATTTTAATGAGATTCAGAAAGGACTATCTGGTAAAAAATCAGTTGACAAGTTAGATAATCTATATGATATCCTTTCAGGTGTAGGGACTTATACATTATTGAAGCAATTTGAGGATTTTGCAAGACCTAGTGATGAAATGTCCCTTATAATGTGTTATTCACCTGAAGAGATAGTCAGAAGACTTCAAAACACAAGGATGATACTGATGTCTGCAAAAAAGGTAAAATGCCTTAAACATTGTAAACATTAAATATTCAAAAGTTAAAGATGCAGATTCCTCAAAGAAATCAGAAGAAATGACCGTGCCAATTGCTGGTCAAGATAATACTGGTATGTTTGCATAAATAATCATAGAATGTATTGCAAAATATATTTCTCAAACTTTCGAAGAGGAAAAAAGTTTGCAAATGTCAGGAAGTACTTCCTATGCCCGTGCAATGTAAAATTAATTGATGCAGCTCCTAACCAAATTTTAATGGTATTCCTTTAGGCTTATTATAGAGAAGAAACAGATCAGTCACAACCAATCATTGGGAGTATTTACTGTAATTGGGACTAGTGGAAGTCCACATGCAGTAACAATATTCTCTCGAGAGGCATGCACTTGTCTTTCTACTGGTAGATGCTATCACATTTTAGCAGTAAGAATAAGTGTCGGTCTGGAAAACATTGATTTCCAAAGAAAAGTTAACCTCACTCAGCTTAGGAAAAACACTCGTTCAAGAGTTGAGAAAATTTCTGGGAGAAAAGTTCCTCGTCCTGGAGATTATCGAGTTGGAGCAGCACCTGATGCCAATATTTGGGTTAGCTGATAATTACTTTAGCCACATTTACTGTTTATTGAAATACATTGTAATACTAGGATTAATATAAACTAATTTACTGTTTACATATTCTAATAAATAATGTAATTTAGACAATAAAAAACAAAACAAAATCGTATGACTATGGAGGAACTAAACTAGCTACCCAGTTGTTCCTTTTGATTATTTTGTCAAAACTACAATACAATAAATGTGTAATATTTTAATATTACTATTATTATTATTATTACTACTACTACTATTATTATTACAATTAATAATTGCAATTATTATTTTTATGTTTATCATTATTACTACTAGGATATTGAAACTGCCGAGAAACGCAGTAATTCTACTTCAAAGGATCCTAATAATGATACTGAGGAAAAGAACATGGAAAACACGGTAATATGTTTATTTTATTCCTAAGTAGTGGGGGTGGGAATAATTATATGCTATTTAATGTATTCTATTCCTTCAGATTATGGACAAAGAATCAATCAAATTAATTTGTAATAGTGGAAAAGGTTTGTTTCAACAAAATAACTTCATTTGTTTCAATATGATTTGGTCCTTACCACTATATAAATAGCAAAGAGAAAGAGGTGTGGTATATGTGATGGATGTACTGCTATTGATTGTGGAGAATGTAACTTCTGCAAAGACAAACCTAAGTTTGGAGGAATAGGTGTTCTAAAGCAGTGTTGTGTACACAGGAAATGCAAAGCCATGAAGCTCAATCATAATGGTTGTTATGTTACAATTGATGGAATTCAAAGTGATATATTATGTTATTTTTATATTGCAGATAGCAGTTCCTGCACACCTATATCATCTGAAAGGGTAAAGAGTGAAGAAATGATATTAATTGTATAATATGCTTAATATTTCGACATTATCAGTTTTAATAAGCATTGTATATAAACTAGGATCCACCAAGCTGCTGTGAAGTTATGTTAGATGCTAGTGATCCCTCAGAGAATGGTTCAGTATGATAATTACTTTAAGCACATTGCCTGCTCTGTCTTTATTTTGCTCTGCATTATTTTTAGGTTCAAAGGAATGATGATGACTTAGTATCAACTATAAATGGTGTCTCTGTAAATTATAGAGACTTAAAAACTTCGCATAAATCTTCCTGTCTGAATGATAAGGTAAAGTATTTACATGTAAATTTACATTGATGCAATATAATATATATAATATATATATATATATAATATATATATAATATATATTATATTATATATAATATATATATATATTATGTATTATATTAATACTTATTACATGAGTCAGAGTGTGATATGGTGAAGTACAATTGTAAAGTCCGTATGAGCTTCACCGTTGTAGGTTACTGTAATATTCTTGCCAGCTTGCTACAGTTAATAGCATTTGAATGAGAGCCACTTGACTGGTAAGTTTTCTTATGCACCAAAATTACTTACATATTTCATTACCAGTGAGGAAGACTAAAGGTAACCCACCCATAAAGAGAACTTTTAACAGAAAAATGCTAGATTAATTTGCATTGAGAAAAACAATCGTTAGACAATGAATTTAAAATCTATGCACAATGAGTTAATGGCTGCTGTTTCATCAATGTTATTACTGGAGTAGCTCTAGGACACATTTGCTGCATTCACCAACCTAGCCAAGAACACACACACACAAAATATTCAAAGTAACCTATCTGCAATTGTATCCACCTCATAATATTACCTTCGCTGGATCTCCTATCATAGCAAGGGGTTGAAGACAAGCTTTGATGTCATTTACTGGCACCACAGTGAGCAGTTGCTGCCGAGATGACCCTTGGAGCTATACAAATATTACAAGTAAGGCTTATACCGTTATCTTTTGCATTAAATATGATGTATAAAATGATACAGAATCAACCAATACCACATTGAATGTTTTGTTGTTATTTTTGTACATGAACTGATATTTAATAGATTGATCAATGCCATTATAAGAATTGTTCTAACTAATGGACTAAAGGATATTTTATTTACTTAAATAGAATAACAGTACTTCATTCCAAGTGCATTGGCACTGGAATAAACCTCATCACTATAGAGAGAAAAACTACAAAGCTAGACATACCAAGTGAATACTAAAGTTTATTTCAGATACATGTCAATGTAATGTGTTCAAATACAACACTAACTTAGTACTAATTGGTAATTCGGAAAAGCTTACTGCATTAAATACCCTATTCTAATTACTACTAACCAAAGTACCAATCCCCATGATAGCTCTGTATTTTGCTTCCGGATCATATGGCAAACTGCATATCTACATAAAATAAAAAAACAATAGAAAATAAAAGAATAGTACAGTAGAAGACAAAATAAAGTTCCGAATTTTGTTCCGTAGAACGGCCGTTGCACCGATTAAAAAACAGGGGAAAAACGGTACGCCATTTGGTAAAAAAACGGCCGTTCCGTTAGACCGCGTTACCGTTTTAACCTTTCTCGTTCACCTTTTGTCTCACTCAAAGAAATAACGTTCTGATATTTTGTTTACAGGTTCCTGAGGCAGAGCTTTTCGTGTTAAAAAAAAAAGCTGTCCTATTCGAAGTTGTCTTGCGAAGAATTCTTAGTTCGACCACCGCACAGTATTGATGTTTTCTTGATGTTGGGGCCTTCTTGGGCTTCGATTTTTTACTACTGGAGGTTTACTAGTAACTAACAGAACACCTACGAAGTGTGAACTTCGTTTGAACTCTGTGCCCGTCGGAACTACGGTCTGCAGCTCTATTGAAGCAAGTTAAATTTTTGTACGATCTTTTTTGCACTATCCTCGTAGCGTTTAATGGTCGATACAAGGCCTTAGTTTGCTGATATAGCTATGGAAGAGTTTCTAGCTAGAAAATATTGGTGAATCAACGGAAAAGCTTTACCGTTTTTTACCGTTTTAGTAAACGGTGTCAGTCGTTTTGTCAAAACGGTACAGAACACAACGATAAAAACTACTGTAAAAAAAAACTACCATTTAAGGCCGTACCATGGAACAGAATTCGGAACTTTATTTTGTCTCATACTGTATGTGTGGTGTACTCAAGACACTGACTAATTTCATAAACTGCATAATGTGTTAATTGTGCATTCCAATACGGACTATTCTACTGTACTTGATGCCATGAACAAACTTTCACTGGACTGAATCTTAACACTGAAAGGACAAAATTGTTATGAGATTTAAGTATGAACTAGCAAAGCCCAATTATGTTTTGCAATTCTTTTATACTATATATAAGGAAGTATTAAAAAATAACAAGTAACAATGTGATTACTATATGAATAAATACAGAAGAGGTTTTAATTTATTCATTAAAACCAGTGTATTATTACATTACATTATAATGGAGAACATTATTAAGTGGAAAGTGTTCTAATCAAAGTGATCTGGTACCTGAAGCGCAAATTCCAAGACATCCTTGGCACCATCTATATCTTCCTGGTTTCCATAGTAGTGGCAATAGCTGTGACACAAGATGTAAAATAATAATCCATGCAATAACTCATAGTACCTACATGTACGTATATAATATAGAGGTACGGTTAATGAGCAAGTTGGGGGCTGGAAGTCCCACACCTTGCTCACTCGCACTGGGAGAGTGGTTCAGTTTGACATTGTAATAGATCAAAGCAGAACTGAAAAATCTTGAGTTTTTGTGTTGTCATCACTAGAAGTGGATCAATCCCCACCCTTA